>Ga0210406_10000102_pt1 | contig 131687 bp, 191 predicted proteins | sample IncBWC30MmetaG_FD_155454 | JGI IMG/M metagenome (GOLD analysis project Ga0210406, IMG submission 155454) | Forest soil microbial communities from Barre Woods Harvard Forest LTER site, Petersham, Massachusetts, United States - Inc-BW-C-30-M | ecosystem: Environmental > Terrestrial > Soil >... | reverse complement strand
AGTGCCTTTTGGCTTTGGCTATGTTCTATGACTTGGACCATCCGGAACAATTTTTACGGGACGTGGCCCAGGTGTTGCATCCGGAAGGTGTCTTCGTAGTGCAGATGAATTACTTGGGGCTGATGCTGAGGAACTTAACGTTCGACAACATCGGGCACGAACATCTTTGCTACTACAGCTTGAGTTCATTGCAACCGCTGTTCTCCAGAGTCGGGCTTAGAATAGTGGATGTGGAAATCAACGACGTGAACGGAGGCAGCTTCCGGGTCTACGCTAAGCCGGGTCATCATCCAGTCGAGCCTACGGTGGCTACGTTGCTGGCAGAAGAAGCAGAAGCGGTAAACCTGGACGCGATACTCAGATTCGGTAAACGGGTGGAACAGACTATAGGAGAGTTGCGGATATTCATAGAGAAGTTGAACAAGCAGGGCAAGAAAGTTTACGCGTATGGGGCTTCGACTAGAGGGTCAACGTTGCTACAAGCAATGTTTCCGGATGGTAAGGCACATGACTATATCGCGGGAGTTGCTGAGAGAGACGAAAGAAAAGTTGGCAGAAGAACGGCTGGCACTTATCTGCCTATTGTTTCGGAACAAGCTGCAAGGGAAGATGCGGATTTTTTCCTAATTTTGGTTTACCACTTCTGGCACTCCATCAGTCAGAGGGAAAGGTCGTGGATGCTAACGGGTGGTCGGTGCATCATTCCTTTGCCGAGACCGAAGGTGGTGGCATTGGAGGAAGTAGGGCTTGGTGGGAAGTTCTTTCCAGTGGCAATGGATTTGCCACAGGTAGTAGCGTAGGAGCAAAGAATGACGAAAGCAATGGTTATTGGAGCAAACGGTCAGATTGGCAGCTACCTGTGTGAGCTGCTAAAAGAAAAAGGCTATGAGGTGGCTAGGGAGACTTCTTTCTCTCTGCCTTTGAGCACGAAGTATCTCAAGCAGGAATTCAGGGCAGAGTTGGCTCGTCATATGCCGGACGAGATTTACAACATGGCGGCAATGAACTACGCACCAGATTCGTGGAACCTTCCGCTAACGTATGTGCAGGTAAACGGAATGGCACCATTGGTCATGTTGAGTGTCCTGGATGAACCTGGACACAGGCACATCAAATTTTTTCAGGCTGGTTCGGCGGAAGTGTTCGAGAAGGCTTCGGTTATGCAATCAGAGGATACGAACAGGTTGCCGGAGAATCCATATGGGTTATCGAAGATGCTGGCTATGGAGGCAGTTAGAATTTATAGAGAACGCGGTCTATTTGCGTGCACTGGAATATTTTTTAACGCGGAATCTCCGAGACGGAAAGATACTTTCTTTGCTCGGAAGGTAGCGAAGGAAGCGGTGAGGCTGAAGAGAGAGATGGAAGCTACCAGTGAAGAGAGAATGAGACATCCAGTTATGCCTATCGTTCTTGGCAAGCTGGAAGCGAGAAGAGATTGGGGTTGGGCACCTGAGTATGCGGAAGTGGCATGGAAAATGCTACAACATTCAATACCAATTGATTTGGTCATTGGCACGGGTGAGTCGAGGACTTGTAGAGAGTTCGTTTTGGAATGTCTAAAGGCAGCTAAGCTTCCAGATCCAGAAGTGCACTTCGATTACTACGTCAAGTATGAGAAAGTAAAAGAGTATACGGCAAGAGATACGATGAGAGCGTGTCCAGAACTAGCGAGGAAGGTGTTGGGATGGCAAGCACAGTACAAGTTCAGCGACGTAGCGAGGATGTTGGTGGAAGAGGAATCAAGGAAGTCCCAGCCAAGGGAAGAGTCTATAGCTGGATTGACCAGAACTATAGAATGATAATGCTGGGTTGTATGCTGGTGGAACTTCTGATGATTGGATGGCTCTGCATAAAATGAGAATAGCACTGGTAACAAATTGGGATGAACATTGTGCGGTGGCTGAGTACGCCAGGAACTTGACGGACTATTGTACAAGGGTGGATGAAGAAGTCTCATTCAAGGTGGTGACTAGACCTTTAACGTACGAAGCAATCTGGGAACGGGTAAAGGATGTGGACGTAATCCACTTTAACTATTGTGCCCATGCTTTCTCTCAGATGGACCCATCGGCGTGGAAGAACTTTCAGACCATCAAGCCGGTGGTGATGACGGTGCACGAGTCTACGGATTGGATGGTTAGGAGACTGGCTAAGACGGAGATTGCGGATAAGTTCGTGATGCACGACAAGTTTAGGGATGGGATGCCTGCACCTGAGAACGTGGTTACGATTCCTTATGGCGTGCCGGAAGTGGATATATCGGATGTAAAAGTGGAAAGAAAGGTTGGTACATTCGGATGCGCGTTCCCTTGGAAGGGCTTACTGCCACTAGCATACGCGTGTGGACAGTTAGAGATACCACTGGATATGTATTTGTCGGAGCCGGATTCGGACAAAGGTCAGATGGATTGGCGGAGATTAATTACCGAGCTGGAGGAAGTCGGGGGACAGATAGGGATTTGGAAAGACTGGCAGATGCAAAAAGAAATCATCAGGAAGCTTGCATCCTGCGCCGTAATAGCTTTACCATTCGATCCTTGTTCACCGATTACCGGTATCAGTGCTTCGGTGAGATTGGCATTAGCCGCGAAGAGACCTTTGGTACTGACTAAGTTCTTTCACTTTGCGGACTTGTTTGACTTTGATGAAGACACTAATGACATTTGGTGGGTAGAAGGCAACTTAGAAAAGCAGTTGCAATCTGTTATGAGACTTTTCGATCATGGTTGTGGCCTAAGTATTAGTGATCATCTTTATAACGATATGAAGTGGTCGGTGGCGGCACAGAAGTATGTAGAGCTTTACAAAACAGTACGAACAAAGGAGGCAGTACATGCCGGATAAGTTGACAGAGTTGTTCAATACTTGGTCGGTTGATAATCCAGCGGGAGACTTGTTTCAAGCTTTTCAAGGTGGGCTTTCAGCCGGGTCGTTCAGTACTAGAATGAGAGCTGTGGCGATTGTGCAGAAGGCTCAGATAAGCAACGATGAGAAGAACGAGTTGCTGACTGCAATCGGCACGCTGTCGGATATTCCAGAATAATGGCTAAAGTCCTACTACTCGATAGCCCAAGCTGGCGGTTGTTTAACCCAAAATTGCATTGCCATCTTGGTATCCTTTATCTGGCTGGAAGCTTGAGAGAAGCGGGACACGATGTGCGAGTTCTGGATTGTCACAGAGTCACAGGATGGGATGGCGAGAACCTGATTTTGCATAAGGAGCTGATGGAGCCTTGTGACATTCTTGGTATCTCAGCGACTACTGCCAACGTGAATTGGGGAATTGAAATGGCCAGAGATTGGCCAGCAAAAGTAAAAGTACTTGGCGGAACGCACGTTACGCATATCATGGAAGGGTCGCACGAGAAGTTCAAGAAGGCAAAGTATTTTCCAGTTTTTGACTACTTGTTTGGTGGCGAGTGTGAAGAAATTTTTCCAATTTTTTGCACGCATTGGGAAAAAGGTTGGTTGGATAGCTGGAAGCAAAGATATATCCACGGTGTTGTGCACAAGTTGGGCGATTCTTTATTTTGGCACGGACCATTCCGAGAACCTGACGTTACTAAATTACCTGGACCGGCGTTCGACTTGTGGGAGGCAGGTTTTGAAAAAGGAGCCTTGAGCTCGACATCGGCTAAAGGTAAGGAACTAGATGCGAACAGCATGATGACGGCAAGTCTTTACACAGCAAGAGGATGTCCATACGGTTGCACGTTCTGTGCGGATGCGAGGACGAAACTTCGTGAAGAGACCTTTGAGCAAATCGAGAAAGAAGCAAAGCAGTTGGCAGAACTTGGGGTACAGGCCGTACGGTTACAAGATGATACATTCACCATCAAAGAAGATAGATGCAGAAGAATCTCTGACATCCTGTACAACTACGGATTCAAATGGCGTGCTTGCACCAGAGTTAACCTTAAGAATGAAAAACTATTTGAGTACATGGCAGAACACGGATGCACAGAACTTGGATTCGGAGTCGAACACGGCTCAGCAAGAATGCTAAAGGCGATGAACAAGGGTACAACACCACAAGCTAACGAGTTGGGAATAAAGATGTGTCAGGATGCGGGCATGTTTGCGAGAGCGTTTCTGATGTTGGGTTTCCCAGGGGAGACTGAGGAATCCATTGAGGAGATGGAAAAATGGATTTTGAAAGTCCGCCCGTCGGCTGTGACACTATCCCTTTTTCAGCCATTTCCTGGCTCGGATGTTTGGAACCATCCGGAGAAATATGGTGTAGAGATTCCGGACGGGGCTTTCGACAAGTTCTGGCAATTGGGTGGAGACTCAGACCCGGACATGATGGTCTTAAGTCTATCGACGATATCGAAGCAGTCTTTATATGCACACAGGCAGCGTCTGATTAAGGTGTTCGAGGCTGAGATTGGAAAGCTGGACCGGACGCAGGTGCATGGCAACGTGGGGACATTTGGACCTATGGTAAAAGACGCTGGGTTCAATTCGGATTGTGTGACGGCATGAGACTACATCCGGCGCCAGAGTTGAAAGACGTGGACTACCGTTGGTATGCATCTAGATTGGAAGCAATGATAAGGGCTGGTGAGCCTAGTAACTTGTACACTAAGGAAGAAGGTTGGTTGGAAGAAGCTAAGATTTGCTTCAAGTTTCTGACTACAGTGCCGACGCACGAACTCGGCTTTAAGATTCTCAGATGGAAAGGTCTAAAGAATGAAACTCGGGATAGTTCTACCCAGCTACCTGTACAACGAGGAAAGGAAGAGATTAGCGGGGAACGCCTTCGTATCCCTAGCGAGAACGGACTCGTTACCGCAGACTTCCACGTTGCTGCTTCTGGTGAGGCGCGGGACTTCTCAGTCCTACACGGTGCCGATGGAGATGCTGCAAAAGAAATTCCATGTGATACTAAAGACGGACGAGGGGCTGGAAGGGACGGAACAAACCCTCGCGTTCGGAACTACTTGGTTATTTGAGAATAGAGATGTGGACTATGTGACTTGGATGGGAGACGACGCTCTGTTTAACCCTCTTTGGTTGTGGAGATTGGATGGGTTGATAAAGAGGCATCCGAAGGCGGTGAGTTGGTCGGTGTATCGTTCGGCTTTCGAGTTCGTGCACAGGACCATACAGGAGACAGAAGAAGATGTAATGGTTCGGTCTATTTGCGGTCATGGGTTGACATTCTCAAAGAAAGAATGGACGGAGTGGGGAATAGATTGGACAAAGAGAGGTTGGAATTGCCATCAAGGAGATACTTTGGATTTGGTTCACTCGGAGGAAAGGTCGGGTGAGAGATGGGTAACGAAACAGAGTTATGTGAATCACATGGGCAAAGTCGGCGTACATTGCACTCCGGATATCCCTGAGTACGCGAAAGATTTCCAGCCCGCTTAGAAAAAGGAGACTTCATGGGAATTTTTATCAGTTTTTTGCTACTGCTTTTGAACTTGGTTATCATCGGTGTTTTGTATTGGGGTATAACTGAAATTCTAGCAGTCATACCTTTTATTCCACAGCCAATCAAAAATGTACTGCTTACGATTCTTAAAGTGATTGTGGTTATCATCGCCGTAATCTGGGTAGCTAATTGGGTGATGGTAGTGCTGGCTAACGGAGCGGGCTTCGGTGTGCCAGTATTTATTCCGTACCATAGGCATTGAGAACCAAGGATGTGAAAATGATTAGAGGAGAACGAAGAGAAACACTACGGACCACGGATAGGAGGACAGTGGTCCGTACTCCAGGCAAGTTGAAAAAGATTTTGGATATTACGTATGCGACTATAAGGAGACAGAACGATGAGAGACGAGAAGGCGATAGTGGAAAAGAAAGAAGAGATTCTTGAGCTGGTTAGAAAAATGGGGACGGAAGAGGATGGGCACGATTACGTACAATCAGTAGCTATGGCTGGCGCAGAATTAGTGGAATTGGAGAAGCAATGAAGGTTGGACTGATATCGAATTGGGATGTGCAGTGTGGCAATGCTGAGTATGGACGGGCTCTTTGTCATGAGCTGAGGAAAGAGTTTGAGGTAGTGGAACTGCCACCTGATACCGGTCTGGCGCGGAAAGAAATTTCCCTCGACAAGGATATACGGTTGGTTATAATTAACTGGCACGGTGGAAGGGTCCAAGTCAGAAAAGAAGATACAGGGCAGATGCAGGATAAGGGTGTGAAAGTTATCGTCATTGACCAGAATTGTACTGGAGGTGCTGGGGCAGTGGGTTTTGGTGCGGATGGTTACGTGGCACATGAGCCGGCAAAAAATATAAGGTACAGTTTCATTCCGCACGGGATTCCAGAAGTGGAGACAAGCAAGGTCTTGTCCAAAGTGGCAATGGTTGGTACGGCCGGGTTTCCTTTTCCATGGAAGCGATACGATGTGGTGGCGGAGGTAGCAAAGAAGTTCAACATAATGGCTTTGATGATTGCTCCGAAGTCGGATCAGATGAACACGGATGTGTTTATGGATGGCATCAAAGGTCACATTCCTGGTTTGGCTTTGATTCACAGGGAGTGGTTACCGACTGCGGAAGTAGTAAGAATGCTTTCGGAATGTGTCTTGAACATCTTTTGGTTCCAGTCTATGGACTCATCGGATGAGTTGGGACAGTCGGGTTCGGTACGGTTGGGCATAGCAGCGAAGAGGCCAACGATTATCTCGACCCACAGGAAGTTGAAGACACTGTGGAAGTACGACGATGAGTTGTACATCTGTCCAAAGGAAGAGGATGTGTACAAGGCGGTAGAAGAAATTCTCTTGGCACCACATCTGGCTAAGATACCAGACAAGATTTTGAAAGAGCAGGGTTGGTCGGTGACAGGGAAGCAGTACAGAGAATTGGTAAAGGAGTTGGATTGCAATTCTTAACAGCCAACACGCCATTCGGTATGTTCAAGTACGTCTCGACAGACGACATTGGACAAAGAATTGCCTCGAACAAGTTCTGGGATGAGCACCTTCGTTCAGCAATGGATAGGGTGGAGCCTGGAAAAGTTATGGTGGACATCGGGGCTAACTTGGGATTCTTTGTTGTGTACTTGGCTAGGAAGGGAGTAAAGGTGCATGCCTTCGAGCCGTGCAATGGGGTGTTTGAGATGTTGGCTGACAACGTGGCTCTGAATGGTGTAGAGGATATGGTTACTCTACACAAGACAGCTCTTTACTCTAGAGAGACGGACTTGCACAAGAATACGGAGTGTGGTTGGACGTATCCTGCGACAAGTAATGGTGAGTTGGACTTCGAGCGTATAGTTAACTCCGGCCAGCTGTGTCTAAAACCAGGATTTGGCGGAGTCTACGCTATGCAGGGGAAAACTTTGGATAGCTACAAGTTGGAGGACGTAGCGTTAATAAAATCGGATGCACAGGGATGTGACCTACAGGCTTTGAGAGGGGCACGGGAAACAATAGATAGATGCAAGCCGATACTGTGTTTCGAGTTTGAGAGGATTCCATCTTTGGTGCATGGAGACACAAAAGCTTCTTACGAAGGGTTTGTGGAAGAGATTGGATATAGGATTGAGATGGCTTTCAATCCGGACCCATGTAGACATGACGACTACTCGGATTACGTGGCGGTGCCTAAATGATTTTCTCCAGAACGATGAGGCTGGACGACTACAACTATTTGACAGAGGAAAGCTTGTTGATGCAGCAGATAGTCAACGCTATCCAGATGTGGTATCCAGCTCAGCATCAGCATAGGAGATGGGAATACGCGCTGGCATTAAAAGCTTTCAAGCAAGTGTTTGGAGAACAGAAAGGTTTAACGGTTACTGACCACGGATGCGGAGCTGGATTCCTTAGTCCAATGATGTACTGGTTGGGACAGAACGTTTGGATGTACGAGTGCTGGACGATGGGAAGTGCTGAGCAGTACATGATGGAGCAGATGAGGCGGGTGGGAGTTCACCGTGGGCAGGATGCTGGAACGTATGAGATGCGGACTAGGCCATTGGGTGAGTTGGTCGAGGCGGATGGTGGGGTCGACGCGGCCTTTTGCATATCGACACTTGAGCACATTGGAGAGTATCAAAAAGCTTTTCGGGATTTATTGAACACGGTTAAGCCCGGTGGATTGCTTGGGCTTACGACGGATTTCGCAGAGCACGAGTTGGATGACTATCAATACGCCGGCCTTAGGGCCGGCAAGATGTTTACTGAGAAAACGTATTTGGAATTGGAAGCTATAGGTGAAGAGAATGGATTTGAACTTTTAGGTGGCGCGGCCGATTGGGGTTGGTCGGAAGAGAATCGTTTGGTTAATAACTATGGCTTTGCAGCTTTATTCATGGTGAGGCATGAATGAAAGAACGATGGAAGCCTGTTTTTGGGGGCATATACGCTGTATCGGATAGAGGTAGAGTTAGAAGGGAAGCTCCAGGAATTAATACTTTCCCTGGAAAGATTTTGAGACCTTGCCCAGTTCCAGATTGGTATGTAGTTGGCGTGGCTGTGGTTAATGGAAAAAGAATTTCGTACAACGTCCACGTTTTAGTTGCAGAGGCTTTTCTAGGACCTAGACCTAGAGGAAAGCAAGTGAATCATAAGGATGGAGATAAACACAATAACGTTTGGAAGAACTTGGAGTACAAGACACCTAAGCAAAACCAACAGCATTCTTCTAAGCTAGGATTAATAGCGTATGGGGAAAGAAACGGTAACTCCAAGTTGACTGAGAAAAAAGTTGCTGAAATGCGGGAAAAGTTTGCGATAAGTAAGCCTAGTTACGTTCAGTTAGGTAGACAGTTTGGTGTTACAAAAGAAATGGCAAGTCTGATTATAAGAAGGAAGAATTGGGTTAGATAAGAACGAAGGAAAGGAATTCAAATGCGGAACAGACGGAACAAGAATGAAAACGGCTTTGGTTACAGGAGCATTGGGGCAGGACGGTACTTACCTAACAGAACATCTGTTGGGATTGGGTTACAGAGTAGTTGGTTTAATCAGGAGAACTCCTTGGTCCAGTAAGCAGGCAGTGAACTGGGCGTTGAAGCAAAGTTGGGCAGACAACGTGGAGTTCGTTTACGGGGATGTGAGAGACGAAGCTTCGCTCAGAAGTGCCATCAAGAAAGCATGGCCGGACGAGATTTACAATCTAGCGGGACAGGTGTATGTGCCACTTTCTTGGGAACAAGCGGAACATACGTTCGATGTGAACGTTGGGGGCTTGGCTAGGATTCTGAGAATCGTGGAACAGGTGAAAGCGGATACGAAAGTCTACCAGGCTTCCAGTTCAGAGATGTATGGGAATCATGCGGGTGAATGTGATGACAAAACAGAGATGTGGCCAGAGTCCCCCTACGGAATCTCGAAATTGGCGGCTCATAGATTGGTTGCCTTATACCGTAGTCGGGGTTTGTTCTGTGTTGCTGGAATTTTATTTAATCACGAAAGCCCTCGTCGTGGTCACGAAATGGTTACAAGAAAGATTGCTAGGGCAGTAGCAGAGTGGTCTATGGGTTCGGATGAGATTCTTTCTTTGGGCAATATGGACTCGAGAAGGGATTGGGGCTTCGCTGGAGAATATGTAAAGGCAATGCACAAGATGTTGCAGCAGCCGGAAGCGGATGACTACGTGGTCGGTACGGGCGTATCACATTCGGTGCAGGAGTTTCTCAGTACGGCTTGTGAAGTGTTGGGAGTTGAGAAGCAGTTTGCAAACGAGCATACAAAGATAGATGAGAGATTTGTCAGGAAGCAAGAGATATTCGATATGAGGGCGGACAACAAAAAGATAAGAGAAAAGCTTGGATGGGAACCTAGAATCTCCTTTCGGCAACTTGTACAATGTATGTGTCAGGCCGAGGTGGATAAGATAAGGAACAGAGAGCAGTTTGGAGAACTAGAGGAGGCCCAGTCCAATGTCAATGAGCCAGGAGTTGTTCGCGCAGTTAGCGATTGAGTACAGGCCAAAAATTCTTCGTGCGGCATTAAAGATGATGCATCATAAAGAAGATGCAGAAGATGTGGTTCAGATGGCTATGCTGCAAGCTTTCAAGCATAAGGATGACTTTAGCTATAGGTCTTCCTTTGGTACTTGGTTACATCGCATCATGTTAAATGAGTTGCGGATGTTCTACCGCGCTAGGAAGTGTGGTAGATGGAATGCTTCTCTGGAGAAGCCAATAGATTTGGTAGAGTACAACAAGTTAGTGGAGGATGAGAACCTTAGACCGGATATCTTATTCGCGAACAAAGCTATCCGGTTGGCTTTCGAAGATGCTTTGGATAGGCTCCCACCGTCTCAGAAAGATGTGGCTTTGCTAAGATTCGGTTTGGGTATGACATTGAAAGAGATGGCACAGAATCTGAACAAGACGGAAGTGGCTGTGAAGGCTGCTTTGCACGTTGCAAGAGCCAAGCTAAAAGTACAGTTGGTGGGAGTCGAGACATGAATATAGAAACTTTAATCAGGAACATGAAGGCTTACGGTACACCAGAAGGGGTCAAGTTGGCGTGGGAAAGTAGACCACGAGCTCTGGGTAGGCCTAGACCACAGCTACTTGAGTCCAGGTACCTGTCTTTGGAATTAAGGAACTCACCCCTTCCGCACGTGTTTGAGAACTCGGACAAGACGAGTTGGCACTGGTCTTCGGACAAATCTAATCTAGTGGTGGAGACGGTGGAAGAGCCAAACACAGAAGACAGACCAAACGCCTTGGGTATGGAAATCAAAACGACGTACACTATTCCAGTAAGGAATATTACCTATTGGGGGCCGGAGCAGGAGTCTCCGATCTACTTAAAAAGAAAAGGCATGGAACCATCCAGCCAATACAAGACGGGATTCATGATGGGGATGAAAGGCAAGAAGAGGGTCAATTGAATCTGGCTAATGCAATCAAGCTGAAGAGTCTGGACGGAGCGGCGGCCGGAACACAGGCTACGGTCCCAGACTCTCGTTCGGCGGACGACTGGATTAAGAAGTTCCTGGACGACAAGAATAAGCGGTTGAATGCTCTGCGCAGAGAATTGAATCATCTTATCGGCCCTGAGAAGGGGGAATGGCACGCAGCGGTCAGAGAAGACAAGAAGTCAGCCTTTCCTCAGTCTCCTGGAAAAACGGCACAAGGTGGACGGTGGGCTGTAGTATCACCAGAAGATGAAATCATTTCCACTTGGCCCAGCAAAGAAGAAGCGTATCGAGCCGCGTTTCCCTATTGGCGAGGATTACTTCCCTCAGCAACGGGGCCAACTGGTGGGGCGAGAGTTAAAAGAGTTCGGGATGTGAGGGCTGGTGGGCCAGGTAGTGGGTGTCAGGGTGAGAACTGTGGAAGACCAAAAACTGTTAGTGAGGTTTTCCCACTAGAGCTCAGCAAGACTCTTATGGATGATGATTTGCGTGAGAGGTCTTTCGACGCTCAGTCAAAGTCGTCTGGAATGCGGCAGACGATTGACATTAACAAGTTAGTGGCTACGCAAGATAAGTTGTATCCTGAGGTGCTTGAGCAATACTATAGGACAGGAGCTATCAAAGATGCTCAGGGCGAGCTTCCAGTTTTGATAAAGGATGGAGAGAAGTACTACATTGAGGATGGGCATCATCGTATGGTTGCACAGAAGTTGATTGGTTTAAAAAAGGTGCGAGCTTTGGTGTACGATGCTTCACCAAAAGAAGTTCAGGCGGCAGACATCTTTGAAGACCCTGACCACGGAGACAGAACGAGGGCTAAATTTCTAAAGCACGCGAAACCTAAAGTCGTACAGGATGCGGACCAACTAAGAATGGCGGACAAAAGGCCCAGCTCACATGGGCAAGGAGCTGCTGGCACGGGTGGTGCGGCAGGACCGAGTGGGGGAGGAACGTAGGAGAAAGAAAGGTCCCATGGCTTTGAACAAATTTACGCATCACGCGACTTGCAAGTGCACGGAATGTATAGACCATCCTAGTCAGGCGAAGATAGGGATTCACGTACTACCGAACAGGTTGTACGTAGTAACGATGTTGGAGAATCCGCTTAGATGGAGGAAGAGATACGAAAACTACTGGGCGTTTGAGCAGCATATAGAAAAGTCTGGCGGGATTCTGTACACGGCGGAAGTAGCTTTTGGTGAAAGGCACTTTGAGATAACAGACCAGGATAATCCCAGACACCTGCAGTTGTATACCGATTCAGATAACTGGAACTATGAGATTTGGCATAAAGAAAATGTGCTGAACCTTTTGATTAACCGGTTACCAGCCGATGCAAAGTATATAGCCTGGATTGATTCGGATGTGAGATTCGCAAAGCCTGATTGGTGTCAGGAGACAATGCATCTGTTGCAGCACTATCAGGTGTTGCAGATGTTTTCGCATACTTTGGATTTGGGTCCAGAAGACGAGCCGGTTGGTAATAGCATAGGCTACGTCTATAAGAAGATAACGGACCCGGACTACCCTTCGGACGGGTACTACTATGGAGGCAAGAAAGGGTTGTGGGTTCATCCTGGATTTGCTTGGGCGGCGAGACGAGATGCGTTGAATCATTTAGGTGGTTTGGTGGATTGGTGCATCCTTGGTTCGGGTGATTGGACAATGGGCGCGGCTCTATTCGGAGAAGTTGAGAAGTCGCTGAACCCGGGCTATTCGGAGACGTACAAACGGTGGGCGAGGCAATGGCAGGAACGGGCAGAGAAGTACATACGTAGAAACGTTGGTTACATGCCTGGCTTGGTACACCACAGATGGCACGGGAAGAAGATGAACCGGAATTACGATACGCGTTGGAGACTTCTGATTGAGACTGGCTACGACCCAGAACTGGACTTGAAGCGTGACGTTCAGGGATTGTGGCAGTTGACGGACAGGTCGATAGCACTACGGGATGGCATCAGAAGATATGCCAAGCTTCGTAATGAAGATGGAACAGAGGTATAGGTTATGATAACAATATTGGAAGCTCAGTTGGATTTTACGACTAGCAGTCTTTCGACAGTGGTTGTGCCGGTAGATTCGGAGATAGTGGCGGCAAGGTTGCTGCAGAAGGCGGAGGATGAAGTATTCATGCTATGGTTATTGGCCGACGAGACTTCGCCTTTGGTGCACGATAGGAAGTTTGCTCTACTCATTACAGGACAGCCTCTGCCGGGCAATTTGAAAAAGTACATCGGCACATTCTTAATGGGGACGCAGTACAAGCATGTGGTGGAACTGGAGATGTGATGGCGACAGAAAAAATAATGATAGCGATTGGCGTTACCTTCGCGATGGCATACGTCGTGTTGGTAATAGCGGTGAACAAAGAAGCACTAAAGAACGTGGGCGAGTGGTTCAGAATTAGGTAAGAGGTGGGCAATGCCTTTGCATGTAGCTCCAACAATTAGGGAAATGGAACAGTGCCGGGAAGGTCTGGGTAATATCCAGAATTTGGATTCGACAGCTTATACAGAGACAGTAGCTGCGGAAGGTGTGACGCGGCCTACGCCTCACGTTTCGTGGGGTAATTTCTGGCTGTTGAATCAGAAGACGACACCAGCGCTATGAAACTCGCGGCAGCAGTAGAGTTGTACGAAAAGACGACAGTGCATTGTTTCATTCGTAAGGAAGGGGACAAGCACTGCGTGAAAAGCCATAGCGGTAAGAACTTGGGCTGCTATGGCACAGCTGGTGGGGCCAAGAAAAGGCTGAAGCAGGTGGAGTACTTCAAGCACGTCAAGGCCTCAGAAACCTACTATGGGCCGAATACAGATTTAGGTCCGGCAAAGGGATTAGAGCCTGAATGAACTTGATGGCTTCCATTTCGGTAGGAGTCGGACATGAATTGCACCACAATCCGGTCCATCGTTGGACGGTGTGCGTGGATTTTGATGGCGTGCTGTGTGACAGTGCCGGACCTTATCACAGAAATCATTTCGGGCCACCCATCAAGCAGGGAATGCAGTTGCTCAGATTGCTACAGGCGCGGGGTTGGACGGTGGTCATTCTTACAGCGAGGAAGGAAACAGATTCGGTAGAGAAGTATCTATCAGCTCAGGGGTTTCCCAATCTACTGGTAACGAACGAGAAGGTACCTGCTCAGGCGTACATAGACGATAGGGCGGTACACGCGCACGAAGGGTACAAGGCTTTGGACTTGATTAGAGAGTTGGAGCGGAGACCACGTAAGTGAATCTAGCAGCTAACATCGAACTCTACGCGAATAGGAGACTTCACAAGCGCCTAAAGTTTCAGGGTTTGGATATCTCTGTCGAGAACGCGGCGGGGACGACACGTAGAGGTTCGTCACCGCATTGGGGCCCTTGGGAAACTCACATGAAGTTCGATTACGGATATGTAAAAGGTTCCAAGGGAATGGATGGTGGTGGCGTGGATTGCTTTATTGGTCCGAATGAAAAGGCCAAGATGGCCTACGTGGTTCACATCTTGAAGCTACCGGACTTTAAGAAGTACGACGAGGACAAGTGCATGCTTGGTTTCAGTTCCAAGAAGGAAGCCAAGGAAGCCTTCATGAAGCACTACGATTCAAAGAAATTTTTCGGTGGCATGGCTGCTATTACAATGGAGGCTTTCAAACAGAAGGTTCTGGCTACGGCAAAGAAAGGTCCGCACAAGATACAGGCATGGGGTGAGCCTCAGGTGTACGATGGCGGGTACCAGCACATAGCGGACACACAGATAATGTATGGACCGCCTTCACTCAAGAACAGGAAACCAATTCCAGTTGACGACCCAATGGAAAAAGACAATAGGTTCTTAGATGTTACGAAGCGGATGGAAAGGGCTACGAAGGCTTTCAGAAACAGATTGACTAGACAACACACGGACCAGAATATGAAGCCTTTGAATAGTACTTTGGTCTCAGGGTTTCCGCAGGGAACGATTGGAGGTTTCGGATGAGTTCTAAAGATGAGAAAGGTCAGAAGGAAAAAGCTAAGGAAGAGACCTTCACCTTTTTGGCTGGGTCACTTGATATCTCTGCGGAAGATATAGATAGAATGTTTGCTGAGGTGGATGCAACAGTTTGCCCGTCGGGTACACCAAAGTTGGATGCGGACTTTGCTGGGTACATGGAACTGGAAGGTGCAGAGAAAGATGGAGATTGTAAGATAGTCAACGTCGAGGGTGGCATAAGTAAAGAGTTGGGATGCTGCAATCTATTTCACAAGATAGCTGGGGCAAAGAAATTCAGTTGTGGCAATTGCAAGTACGAGGATTGAGATGAAGGTTATTATCTGGACAACAGATGAGGACGGTAACAAGGAGAAAGCTGGTACGATCTATCTGAATGATGGGAAGGTTGTCCAGAAGATAGTGCCTGGAAATGAACGTGTGATGAGGATGGTTTGGTCAGAGCCAGTACTGACATCAGCCGGAGACGAGATAGACAGGGAACAGGATTCCGAGAAGTGGTTGAAGGCATTGCCTTTGAACTACATGGGACACAGATTGAGTGCGGAGCCGGTTGAATGAACTTAGCTTCTGCTATTTCCATCTACGCCTTTGGCACGGCCGAAGGGGCTGTGAAGGGATGGGATACAAGAGGGCGTGGCCGTGCACCTAGACCACCAGCAAAGCCTCGTCCTTTCAAAACGGCACCTGGCAAAGCTGGTGGATACTTTAAGCCTGGAAGTATTGCTGCTAGACTGTATGAGGATTTGGCAGTGAATCCGGGCAGATGGTTCTCTAGAAAAGAGTTGAGGGAAAAATACCAGGTTGGTGGCTTGCTACAAGCCTTGATGCAGTTGCAGAGGGCTGGGGTAGAAAAAGGAAAATGGGATATAGAATTCAGGCGGAACAACGGGTTCGTTAGGCTGGTTCCTAGAATAGAACATAGGCAGGGAGAAGATTCTCCGATTCAGTCTCCAAAGGATAAAAGTCAGGCAGAGTACAATCTTTTTCACATGGCTATTGTGAAAAAGGATGAGCTGGGTGGCGGCGTAACACCTTCGTACAAAGTTAAGTTGGAAGATGGCAGCGTAGCTGTAATGAAGTATCCCTACAACGGTGTATTCGGTCCGGCGAGAGATAATATTCCTTTGAAGGGAGAACCGGAGAGGGAAGCGGGAGCCTGGCAAGTAGCGAAGGTAGTGGGCATGCAGGATTTGGTTCCGCCGACTGTAGTTAGAGAGGTAGACGGAAAAGCAGCTTCTCTACAGCTATGGACTGGTGGTAGACAGGCAGAAGCTGCGGGCAATCCGTTTGATGGGATGCAAGATAGAGCTAGAGTGGCGGCCTTCGATTACGTAATTGGCAATGAGGATAGGCACAAAGGCAACTGGTTGGTTGATAATGAAGGAAAGATACATCTTATTGACCATGGTCTATCTTTTCCGCAAGGACAGTGGAACGCGAAATTCAACTCCAAGTTCGTAAGAAGGATGGCAGAGCAGGAAGATATATCGGAGCAGTATAAACCAAAAGTACAGGGGCAAGTATTCTCCGAGAATCAAGAAAAGATAGTCTCAGCCCTAAAAGGTGTTGGCTTGGGACAAGATGAGATACGTGGAGTAAAGGAAAGAATTGCTAATATGGCAGCCGCGAAAGAGTGGGACGACCTTCCAGAACTAAAGCGGAGAGGAATTGGGAGAGGACAGGGTAGGCCTTGGGCTAAGGGTGGCGACTAGTGATTTCGCAAACAGACATTGTGCTTCCGGTTCACGACGCTCTGGATTACACACAAGCTTGTGTGGATTCGGTGTTCAAGCATACGCCCGCATTGAACAGGCTGATAATCGTGGACGACCACAGCGACATAGTAACGACAGCGTATCTGCTGAGTGTGTTGGTGAATCATCCTTCGACACTGTATATCAGGACAGGGACTCAGCGTTGGTTTACGAGAGCTAGTAACTTGGGTTTGCGGTTAGTGCGGACACAGAGATGCGTATTACTCAATTCAGATTGTGTGGTGGACCGTGACTGGCTCGAAGAAATGTATGCCGTTTGGGATGAATACAGTACAACGAGACCTGAAAGAAAAGTTGGTCTCGTTGGGTCGCACCAATCTGGTGAAGAGCCCCGTAGGTGGGGCGAATACCAGGAACCTGGATACGTCACTGGGCATGCTTTACTTCTTGATGTTCCGGTGCTTTCAGAAATGTCAGAGCGACGCGGAATGTGCGGATGGTATCTAGATGAAGTGAACACCAATGCGATACACATTAATTCAGATAGGTTTCTTAGCTACGAATTGAATAGGGCTGGCTACGCAACGATAGCTTCTTTCAAAGCGGCAGTCGGCCATCATGGCGGGAAGAGTTGGGGGCATAATCTGGGTAGAATAGCCTCGTTAAGAATAACGGACCAGTTGAAGGGTGAAGTTGTTGGATGATTCTTGTATAATAAGCATGGAGGGAAGAGATGGCGGTATACGAAAGAACGTACGAGCTTACCAGTTGTCATTTTAACGGCGAATCAGTCTACAAAGACTACTACGAAGCTCAAGAAGCAGCCAAGGCAGGGGACTTCACGAAAGCATATGCCCTGTTGCTAGCTGTCCTACCAGCAAGTCACGGACACAATTTCAAAGTAAAGATAACGGCAACTGGTTTGATAGACATCAAGACGGGCTACGTTATTGACGATTACGAATTGGAGAAGATGATTCGTAAGTACGATAATGTAAATCTGTCAACGTTGGAAGAGTTTGGTGGGGCTGGTGTCAGGGCCACGACAGAAAATCTAGCTGTAACGTTCTGGCACATGATAAAAGAATGTTTTCCAAAGTGCCGAGTGCAAGTGGATGTATGGGAGACAGAGCAAATCTGTGCCAGATATGGAGATTCAGTCGAATGAAAATAGACTTGACAGCGATGCCATCGGGGGAACGGTACGAAGACAGGTACGGAGCGTACATGGCTATCTTTAAGCAGATAACCGAGTGCAACGATGAGTTGGTGTACGTGAAGAACCCCCCGGCTTCCTGGATTCCGTTGTTGAAGTATTTGAACTGTACAGTCTATGGCGTCCAGTTCTATTTCGAGCATGACGATATGGTTTCGCTCGTGAGGGGGTACCCCCACGACAGGACAGCAGTAGAAGTTCTTTGCGGATTCCGGCCGGAGACGGTAGACGCTCTTTGGAAAGTGGATACGCAATGGGAAGTGGCTCCAAACAGAAGAAAGAAATCGGAAGGGAAGAAAGAGTTCATCGTCACGAACAATGGCAGTTTCCACAGACAGGAAGTAATAGACTTTATAGGAAACCAGCTGGCTGAATACAAGCCAAAGAAAAAGAAAGTGGTCTTGGTTCCTTGTGCTGCGGATAAGCCTTATCCTTCCAGAATGCACAAAGCAGTACTTGACAGGATGCCGGAGGACTACTATCTTGCAAACGCGACGGGAGTGCTGGGGTTGGTGCCGCAAGACCTATGGCCGGTAATGCCGCATTATGATTCGGGGCTCCCGAACGAGTGGCGGTTACAGCAGCTAGTAAAGAAATATTTCGAGAAATATCGCCACGAGAAGGTAGTGGTCTATTTGGATTACTACTCCAAAGCTGTTAAGCTGGGTTTGGAACGGGCTGGGTACAAAGAAGAGCAGATGGTGTTTGTGAATCCGGTAATCTTCTATTTCGATTACTTGCCTTTGCACGAAGACGAATACTTGAAGAAACTGGAAGAAGCTTTCAAGGAGAGTTAGGATGAAGCCAACAGCAGTGGTCTTGCTCAGCGGTGGAATGGATTCAGCGGTACTTCTCTGGCATGTGAAAGCAAGCGGAAAGGTTCCTTTCGCTCTATCCTTTGACTACGGTCAGAGACACGTCTGCGAACTGGAGAGGGCGGCGGAGTTGGCGGAGATTGCGGAAGTGTCATGGGTGGCAGCAAACTTGCAGCCTATTCAGCCATTGATTTCGAAGGGCTCCCAGACGGGTGTGGATCTTCCACCGGATGGACATTACACAGAGATGTCGATGAAGACGACTATCGTTCCGAATAGAAACGCCATCATGCTCTCGATAGCGGTTGGGTTTGCCATCGCGCATGAGATGGAGCATGTGTACTACGCTGCGCATGGGGGAGACCATACGATCTATCCGGATTGTCGGCCAGAGTTCTTCGATGCTTTCAGTCGGGCAATGATATTGGGGAATGGCTGGGACCTAATTAATCTGCACGCTCCTTTCATCCACAGGACCAAAGAAGGGTTGGTAAGGCTTGGGACGGAGCTGGGCGTTCCTTTCGAGAAGACGTGGTCTTGCTATAAGGGCAGTGGGCAGAACCACTGTGGTACTTGTGGAACATGCGTCGAGAGGCGGGAGGCATTCCAATTGGCGAAGGTTCCGGACCCGACTCAGTACGAAGCCGAGTTCGTGAAAAAATAGTTTGCGAATGTGAGACGTGTTCCTGTATAATATGGATGCGAATCACTCTCAAGAACTCGGTGGGCCGGATGGTTAGCGTTATCCTTCAAAGATAAAAATGCTGGCCAGTAGTCTTTGTCTACCGAGTAAGATTTTGTGGCGTGGGGCCGGATGTGAATCGTTATCAGAGGAACTGCTGCCCGCAAGGGCGTGGGGGTTCGAGTCCCTTCCCTCCCGACGAATTGACGGGAGGTGGCGGAAAGGTAGACGCGGCAGTAAGCCGAAAGGCATATCGGTTCCAAAAATTAGTCTCACGCTTTTAATTCAAGGAGGACGTCATGGATTTTTGCATCTGTAAGGCAAGTAAGGTTTGGTTGCTGAAGAAAGATGGTTGAATCTTCCGGGTGTCTTTCAGTCGGGCAGTTATCGACTTACTGAGGCGGAAGGTCGGAACGAAGTATCAAATCCAGCGCGGCAAGTTGGTGGTTGGAAAGAAATTGGAAGAGAAAGAAGAATCTAGTTCTGGATTGTACGTTGTGGCCAGCACGAAGGATGGTAAGCCATTGAGGGTCGCAACGGATAGGCGGGTTGCGGAAGTGTTGGTGGATGGGCATTACAGATATTTGGCAGAGGGCTTTCTACTCCGGTAGCTCAACTGGTAGAGCAGTGGCCTTCAAAGCCGACGGGTGCGGGTTCAAGTCCCGCCCGGAGTACCAAAAACTTTAAGGAGAACGAACATGGCAAACCTTATAGCGAACACTACTGGAAAGGCCCTTGTGCCTCAGTAGGTACGCTAAACAGAAAGGAGTTTTGCCATGCGCCCAGATATGGGGCGGTTGATTATTGAGGATGGAAGAAGGGGAGACGGAGGGCCAAAGACCTGTTACGATAAGATTCGGAGAGTGGGAGAAGACTACGAAAATCTCCCCAGCTTCGAATCCACGAGTCGCCACAGAAAACAGGACAGCAACTCACAAGGCGACAGGCTTAACCCTTTGAAGAGGTATTTGGAATCACAAGTTGGTCGGCCTTGGTCGGAAGTATTTTCTGAAATCTGTGCGGTGAACGATAAGCGGACGATTCGCGGTTATCATTTGCTAACGCACCTATTTCAGGATGTAATGGTGGATGGGGTTCAGCGCGGAGACATCGGCGGCTATCAGGATTTTAAAGTTGGACCGGACGGGGTTCTAAGGAAACACGATTGGCGGAAAACTCGTCGGTATAGCCGGCCTGAGAAGAAAAAGCAGCCGAAAGTTTTCAAGCTCGGTAATGGATGGGAGTATCAGAAGCTGGAAGGTCTCTGGTTTCGGGTTCACTATCGGACGGACGAAACGGTGATTCCAGGACACTTCACAGAACGGACTTTCAGCTACGGGAAGAAAGCGGAGTTGAAGTATCGGTATTGGATTAACACCCAGGTAAGAACAGATGTGGTCATGGATGTGAAAGTTTCTTGTGGCCAGAAGGACTTGAAAGAGATTAGAAAACTTCTGGCTAAGTAAAGGTTAAGACGCGGGCCGGATGTGGTTGGTTATCGCAAACCAAAGATGTACTTGCGGGTAGCTCAGTTGGCAGAGCCCCCTACGTAGTAGGGTTGACGTGGGTTCGATTCCCACCCTAAACACCGACTGCGAGATTTGTCTGCGTCTAAGTTTTGCTCTCGTAACTCAGCGGATTAGAGTGTCAGCCTTCTAAGCTGAAAGTCGTGAGTTCGAATCTCACCGAGAGCACCAGCTGTAGTAAGGAGGGCCGGCGGTGTTGAAAGGACACGACAGCGACACCCTCCGTTACAAAGGCTGCTGGTAGTTGACGCAGAAGAACAATGAAACTAACAAAAGGACCATTAGCGGGCTACAAAGTTGAGATGGCGGAGGGCGAAAAGACTCGGCAGTATCAGGAAGACGTGGATAAGCTGGTCAACCTGATGGGTTACGAGTGGGCGTTGGTCACGGACTTGAGTAGAATAGGCGACTTCTACACGGATGAGACAGATGTGGAGATGCTGTCTCTCAAGTTGGGATTTCCGGTAACACGGAAAGACTATATGTGGGAAGTGGCCATGAGAACGAGGAAAAGTAATTAAAAGTTTCTGCTGGGGCCGGACTGAATCGGTTATCACAGGTTCGAATCCTGTCTCTCAGCTCGAAAGAGTCTATGAGAGACAAGGCTACAGTCGGTGGCAACATCGAAGGGTAGCGTTTCCGATTCGAAGTATTTGTCTCAGCATAAGAGATTGCATAGGCCGGAGTTGTGCGTTACCTCAATACATAGAAGGTAGCCGGCTCTTAAGTTGGCTACACACTGGGTTCTGCCGGCAGTTATTCCGGTGGGCAGGGATAGCCTCCTGTAATTGGCTAGCAAGAGCCAACATCAAAAGTGGAAACCCTTGCGGTCGGCCTCTTATCGGAGACTGGCTTTTCGCACAGCAATATTTGTCTATGCAAATGAGTTGGGTGCCCATTAGGGTTAGCGTAGCCTGGTTTACGCGCTGGGACGCCAGAGACGTTGGTTCAAATCCAACACCCTGATGGGCATCCTTTAGTTTCAGAACGGGCCGGATGAGTTGGGTTATCTACCGAATAGATACGTGGGTTCGAATCCCACCGCCGTGGTTCCAAGACGGCGTGGCAGAGTGGCTAATGCGCCCCAGCTTGGTTTCTTTTGTCCGTTCTAAAAAGTTTGAGTGGGCCGGATGTGAATCGTTATCTTGTAATCTGCGGGTCGGTGGTTCGAATCCATCTAACGTGAATAAAGTAACGTTATAGCTCAGTTGGCAGAGCAGCAGAACCCCGAAAGGGGATTTCGGTTCCAAATATATGTCCACTCTTAAGGAAAGGAATCTGGCGGGCCGGTTAGCTACCGTTATCCTCAGGCGATAAAAATGGTGGCGATGTAGTTTATGTCTGCCAGGTAAATTTGGTTGGGGCCGGAGTGGGTTGATTATCCTGAAAAGATAAAAGTCGACCTACGTTATATGTCTAAGCCATGAAGTTTCAGTGGGGCCGGAGCTGGTTGGTTATCCCATCAAATGAGAAGCGGACTACAATCCGCTTATTATCGACTAGCATTATTTGTCTCACTGATTAAAAAGAAAGAATGGAGAAAAGAAAATGACGTCTTACTTGAACACAGCAGCAAAGAGAGCTGGAGTAGGGCCGGCGCAGTCGGAACCTTTGAATGAAAGACAAGTTCAGAACTCGGCTGGAGGTTATTCCTTCCCAGTCGATATGTGGGTGCAGTTGGACAGGTTCTTGATTCTCGGTACGGAAGGCGGGTCGTACTACGCCAGCGAGAAAAAGCTCACGGACAAGAACGTTAAGTCCATAAGGGACTGCATCAAGACAGACGGGTTGCGAACAGTAGCCCGCGTAGTTGAGATTTCGGATGCCGGTAGGGCACCAAAGAACGACCCGGCACTCTTCGTCTTGGCACTTTGCTCCAAGGCGGATGACCAGAAGACAAGAGCTGCGGCTCTGGATGCGCTACCAAAGGTGGCAAGAATTGGTACGCACCTTTTCCACTTCGCAGAGTTCAGAACTCAGCTCGGCGGTGGCTGGGGTAAGGGCATGAAGCGGGCCATCTCGAACTGGTATCTGGATAGAAGTCCGATGTCCCTCCAGAACCAGTTGGTCAAGTACCAGTCGAGAGATGGCTGGAGCCATAAGGACCTGCTCAAGTTGGGGCATGTGAATCCTTCGGAAGTGGCACCGGAGAAGCGGGTGGCCTTGGCGTGGGCTGCGGATAAGGCCCCACTGGAATTGTCTCAAGTACCTTTGATTGAGGCGTTCGAACGGGCCAAGACTCTGAAAGAAAAGTCTCAGGAGAAAGAGCTCATTCAGTTGATTACCCAGTATGAATTGACGAGAGAGATGGTTCCGACAGAAGCTTTGAACTCTGCTGCTGTGTGGGAAGCTCTTTTGGTCAAGATGCCGATTACGGCTTTGATTCGTAACTTGGGGAACATGACCAAGAACGAATTGCTCAAGCCAATGTCGGATGCGTGCAAGACGGTGGTCAATAACCTTACCAGCAAGGAAGTTCTGAAAGCTGGTAGAGTGCATCCAATCCAGTTGCTTGTGGCACTGAGAACTTATGCGTCCGGGCACGGGATGAAGAGTCGTGGAGAAGGTTGGAAGCCTGTCTCAAAGGTGGTGGATGCTTTGGATGAGTCTTACTATCTGGCTTTCGCCAACGTCGAACCTACGGGCAAGAGATGGTACTTGGGCCTGGACGTTTCCGGTTCCATGTCTGGCGGAAGCATTGCTGGAAGTCCACTGACTCCCTGCGAAGGGGCAGCCGCGATGAGCATGGTTACGGCCAAGCTGGAAGAAGACTATGAAATCATGGCCTTCGACCAAGGCATCAGGAAGCTTCCTATCACGCCGAAGATGCGTTTGGACGATATCATGAAGCACACCAAAGACATCAACGGTGGCGGAACAGACTGTGCTTTGCCAATGATAGAAGCGGCGAAGAGAAAAATTCCGGTGGACATGTTTGTGGTCTACACGGATAGCGAGACGTGGGCTGGGCACATTCATCCGCCCAAGGCGTTGGAGCAGTATAGACAGAAGATGGGCATTCCAGCCAAGTTGGTAGTTTGTGGAATGCTCGGCAATAACTTTTCCATTGCAGACCCCAATGATGCGGGCATGTTGGACGTGGTAGGTTTTGATACCAACGTGCCCTTGTTGTTGGCGGACTTTGCAAAGAATTGAATTCGGCACCTGAGTAGCTCAGTGGTAGAGCAGCGGGCTCATAATCCGTTGGTCGATGGTTCGAATCCATCCTCAGGTACCAAAAAATTTCTGTTGTGACGGAAGCCAAACGGTGCGGCGGTTGCCTGTGGAGCAATCTCTAGTGGGTTCAACTCCCATCCGTCACCCCAGCGGAGCGTAAGTGGACGGTCGACGGCGTGCTTTGGGAGCACGAGCATGGGGTTCAATTCCCTACGCTCCGACCAAGTCGTGCACGGTGCTTAGGTATGCGCACTGAGACATACCCCTAGCGGGTGAAAGGCCCGCCCAAGCTTGGTTGAGAAAAGCTGACGTTCAGGTTGTGGCAGTTAGCCTGAGTACCTGCGACGACTTCGTGGAGGACGTTACAGGGAAAAAACGTGCCATAGGAATGCGGAATGGAAACGTTCCGAAGTCGGTGATGCTAAAACGTGCGAGCGCCCATGTCAGACTCAGAGATGAGTGAGGCTGAAGGTCTGGATAAAAGAACTTGACCTCGCTAATGGCCCAGACGCGGATAGCAAAGTCGACGGGGGTTGCGGCTGAACCTTCGACCATAATTTTCTACTCGGTAGTGGGGTAATGGTAGCCCGACTGACTTTGGCTCAGTAGATATTGGTTCGAGTCCAGTCTACCGAGCCAATGTTCCCCGATGGTGCAACTGGTAGCATAGCGGGCTCTGAACTCGCAGATACTTGGTTCGAATCCAGTTCGGGGAACCAAAAGTTGAGTCGACGGTTTCACCGGCCGCTGGTAGTCTAGTAGAGAAGAGTACGAACAGCGGGTTATAACCGCCGAGAAGAGCGTGGAATATTCGGCTCTAATTTTAAGAACGAAGGGAGGTGTTTAGAAAGTCACTGGAGAGTTTATGGAACTTGTCACAAGACGTAGTTTCCTCAAGCAGTCTTTTGTATTGGTGGCTCTTGCATCAGCTGGCAGATTCATGGCAGCTTGTGTTGGGGCGGCAGCACTTCCTTTCATCACGATGGGATTGAACCTGATTGGAACAATCCTTCCCACGATTCCAAGTATCATCGCAGCAATATCTTCTCTGACAGGTCATACCATTTCAGCAGCTTCTGTAGCTAAGCTAACGCAGGTGCTGTCTGGTGTGCAGGACTTGTTCTCTCAGGCTCAGTCTGCTCTGATTGCCTATCAGCAAAACGCCGACCCTACGCTCATAGCGAAGATTCAGGATTTGCTTGGTCAGGTTAAGACCAGAATGCAGGCAATCCTGACAGACGTGCAGATTACGGATCAGGCCACAGTGGCGAAGATTCTTTCGATTGCTAATTCCTTTATCGACTTGGCAAACAACATTCTGGTGATTCTACCATCGGTAGCGAATGGGAAAGTACAAGCAAAGAGAGTATCAAAGGCGCAGTTGGCTCAGGTTTCTTCGAATGCGTGGGCGGCGAAATTCAATGCTGCGGTTAAGGTCAAGACAAGTAATCCAGAAGTTGAGAAGGCGTTTGCAAACGTGGTGGCCGTACCGAAGAACTAAGATGGCGGAACAAGATAACAGCTACCATGGTCTGAGACATCGGACCATTATAGAGATGGCGAAAGAAGTAGGGACTGGGAAGCTGTCTGCGGAAGCAGCAGCACAAGGACACGATGCTTACTTTCCAGTCCCTGTAGCTGTGCAGAACGAACAGGGTAAAACAGTTATACGTGGCCAGGCAAGAAAACCAGTGGTGAGTCAACGTGGTAAAATCTTTGTCTTTCTACCGACCAGAGAAAAGGTAACGATACTGAGAACGAAGGTTGGTGAGGCTTACGACGGAACGGCTATCCACGAAGTCGCTACGAGGGAAGGAAAGAAATTCCTATCGTCTCAGAAACAGCTGAAGGAATCTGTATAATGCTTTGGTGCGAAAAGTGTGACGAAGAAATTATCTCGGATGAGTTCCTTCCAGAAGAAGTAACTTGTCAGAGTTGCAAGACGGTCTACGTAACGGATTGGGATTGCGACTGGGATAATTACTACGTTTGGATAACGGGGGAAAAGCGAGATGGGCAAGTACAGTGCGAAAGCGAACAAGGGAAAGAGGTATAGTGTCTGGCGGTCTAGTGCTGTAGCGGTATCGAAGATGACAAGACAAAGGAAAAGGAAGTTGGTACGGGATGCGACTTGGGAGAAGATGAGTGGACCAAACGCTTTGAGAAATGACAATGGAATAATCCCTCGTAGAGTTCGTAGAGATATGGCTAGGATGAAAGCAAAGCGAGGATAGCATGGAGCTAAGGAAGACGTTTCGGTTTGAGGCTTCTCACATTCTCCCAAAGCATAAAGGGAAGTGTTCGCGGTTGCATGGGCACTCTTGGGTGTTGCATGTGTTTGTAAAAGGTCAGGTCAGTAGAGAGACGGGCTTCGTTATGGATTATGCAGACATCTCTGGGGTAGTCAAGCCGTTGGTAGATAGCTTGGACCATCGGCACTTGGGGGCTTGGACGGATTTGTTTTATAGGCCAATGTCGGATTGGCACAGAAACAACATGGTTGAGAACATGCCTGAGGACTTTTATCCCAGCTCAGAGAATCTATTGGTTTGGATTGCTGGTCAGCTGTCAGGAAGAGACTATCCGTTGCTATGGAGTAAGTTATCTTTGGAAGAGACTTGTACAAGTTACGCCGAGATTACCTACAGCGAGTGGCTCAGTCTTCGTGGGGCGTCGAAAGCAACAGGAGCGATGGATGGGTGTAAATTCCATGCGGCATTAGGAGAAACATTATGAAAACGGCGAGATGGTTGGCGGCAAAGGTCGGCAATGGAATTGATCCAAAGTTCTTTAATCAGGTAGCACAGTTTGCCCACTTCGGAATGATGTTTACGGTTACAACTGTTGTGGCCAACGTATTGACAAGATTAGGCCATGATAGGATTGGGCTGGTGGTAGGATTTGTGATGTGCTTGGTCTATGCTTCGTGGCACGAATTCCTTTGGGACCCAACGCATGAGAATGCGGCTACCAGAGGTTCTGATTTGGAAGACTTTGTATTTCTGGTAGCTGGTTCATTTAGTGGGTTGTTGGCCTTCTGGATTAGATAATGAGAAAAGGTGGCGGCCATTCGAAAGGTTCAGAATTCGAGAGGAAGATTGCGAAAGACATTGTAAAGGCTTTTAAGTCTTTCGGAGTGAAGCAAAGGGAGTGTTGGCGGTCGGTGCTCTCTGGTGGTCATGCAATAGCGTGTGGGGACTTGGAGATGTCGGAGCGGTTACTCCAATTGTTCCCATACGCTATTGAGTGCAAGTTCTATAAGAAGATTCGGTGGGAGAATTTTCTGTTGAACAACTGGACTTCTAAAGAAATGAAGTGGCTGTTGCAGGCTAAGGCTGGCGCAGACAAGGCATCTAAAGAAGGGTACTCGTTACAGGCGCTACTGGTCATGAAAGCAAACCATACACCCATCTATGTGATGAATCCTTCGAGTAGAAATATTTTGGTTCCGTGGACGAAGTTTTTGAAGAATGCCGTAGAGGATGCTAATTCAATGAACGGCAAACCACGTGAATCCAAAAGTCGCGTTTCTTCCAGCAGGTTTGGACGCCTGCGCCCTATTCCGCATGTTCCTGACCCATCTACACTATGAGGAGTCTGTGTTTATTTTCAATCCGAACGGGTTGCCAGCAGAGCTTTTCAAGGATTGCCATGTGGCGATGGTGCAGAGACTGTCCTCGCAAGAGAACTACAAAGCCATCCAGCTGTTCAAGCAGCTGAAAATGAAAATCATTTATGACCTGGATGACGATTTGTGGTCGGTGCCAATCTACAATCCAGCGTACAAGCTGATGAAGACCTGGCTTCCAGGTTTCGAGATTTGTGCGAATCTCTCAGATGCGATTACGGTTTCGACTGCCCACCTGAAAGTAATGGTCGCTAGAACTCTTGGTAAGAAGGCTCCGCCTATCTACGTGGTTGAGAATGCGATAGACACAAGGCTGTATAGACCACTGGCACAATCCCTACGGAAGAATAAAAAAGGGAAAGTAATTGTCGGATGGGCCGGGACGAACACCCATTCCGGTGATGTGAAGAAAGTGTTCGCTATCATTCCGCAGTTGCTGGATGAGTTGCCAGAAATGGAATTCGAGCTGGTTGGGGAAAAGATGCCGGAGGACTGGCAAAGATTTGGGAACCGGGTCAGGCAGCGGGACTTTGTGCCGGTGTCGGAGTTCCCGGTTAGCTGGGCATCTTGGCAGTGGGATTTGTCTTTGGCCCCTTTGGAATCCAATGCTTTCAATCTATCCAAGTCCAATCTAAAAGCTCTGGAGGCTGCGGCGGTAAAGATTCCCTGTGTCATGTCAGACATAGGCGAGTACGGGAAGTTCTGTTCAGAATCTCCATTGCTAAGAAAGAATGTGCTGGCTGATAAGCCAAACAGTTGGAAGCAGAAGATAACTAGCTTGGTAAAGGATGCGGAATTGAGGAGGCAAGTTGGGGAAGAGATGTATAGAGTGGCCGTAGAGAAGTATGAAATTAAGGGCAGGATGAAACAATGGACTGAGATTTTTCGAGAGGTGGCGGCATGAGTCCGGCAGAGATTTCGAATGTAGTTAGGTGGGCAGCGGGTGGGTTGCTCGTATCTGCTATCGGGTACGGAGTGGCGATTACGTTTAAGGCGTGGGCGGAAGTGAAGTCGGCACCTAGAGAGCCTATGCTCTTTTGTGCAAAGCATGGGCCTATTAGGGAACAGTATACGATAGACTTTATGGGGACAAAGAATTGCTCTATCTGTTTCCATGAGAGGATGAAATCGGCGGAGGCTGGTAAACTTGTCTGAGAAACTTCTTTTCGTTCTGCCAGAATACTGGGAAGAAACATTGCACGCTATCTCCGTGATAATGCAATATTTGGAGACGAGGGTAGTCGTCGGTCGTACGATGGAGAAGGTAACGATTAAGTGCCCAGACCAGTTGCAGAGTTTCGTAAAAGCCTGCTGGTGGCCAGCAGAAGTGGTAACGGAGCTGACGGAAGAACATAAGGATGCGGACTTGGTGGTGGACTTCGATACGGATGTGGCCTACGAACTGGCAGTAGCTCAAAAGAAATATTTGTCGGATGTGTATGCTATCCAGCTGGGTGTGGGATTGCTGAGGATACTGCCACCAATTGCAGTTGAGAACTATAAAGAGGAATCTGGCTACGTATTAGTGGTGGAGCGAAACAAACACGATAGGCCTTTAATCGGGGCTGAGTGGATGGCACAAAGAGAAAAGTTCATAGAGATTGGCCAAGAGAATGATATTCAGATGGGCTATCTGGATGGCGGAGCTTACTGGAAAGAAACCCTATCAGCGGTTGGACGGGCTTCGGTTGTGGTGGGGATTCGTGGAACGGCTACGATGGTAGCAGCATCGGCAGGGAAGATTGTATTGGAGCTTGCTTCATCAAGTTGGGAACATCAGAATTGGATGGGGAAGTGGCACAACAGAAACTTTAGCATGGCGTACGGTAAGATAGAAGACATGTCGCCAGAGATGCTTTGGGAAAAACTTAGAACGATGGTAGAGAAGGGAACAAGGTTCAATCGTCCTGAGGTGGTAAATGTATGATCCGCGGCTTGGCTATGACCCTGTAACATTTGGATATGGAACAAGCAGAAGGGTTAGATCAGACGGCACGGTGCAGATCACCTGTAGCGTATGCACGAAGCCTATCATTTCTCAGCAGTACAGGGGATTCTCTACTGCTATCTGTGCTGTGTGTCAGGGAGAGATTGAGGCTGGCAGAAGACCAGAGGACTTAATCGGGCAACAGCTAAAAGTTGAGAATGAACAGAAGATAGACTTGTATAATGATTTGAAACACGGTTTCAAGGTCAGTGGAATCGTGAAGAGGGCCAAAGAAGTTGTGGAGGAGGTTAGAAAAGCAGCGAGCAAGAGAAGACGGGCACCATTGTTTGCGCGTAAGGACGAGGAAGCGGTTAAGACGGTGAAGGAGAAAAAACAGGATGACGACTAAGAAATTTCCCATCGCAGAAATGTTTGACTCGGTACAAGGAGAAGGGTTGTATCAGGGAACGCGGATGTTCTTTGTTCGGTTCGCTGGGTGCTCGGTCGGGAAAAGAATGACGGCAGAAGAGAGGGAAAAGTTCGGTGGTTCGGATTTTCCGGTTTACAGGGAGACGTGTACTCTATACTCCGGGAAAAAGTTCGCCTGCGATACGAACTTCCAGACAGCACAGGCTCTAACGATGGAAGAGATTATGGAACAGGTGCCGAAGGGAGTCGAAAGGATTTGTTTCACTGGTGGGGAGCCATTGAATCAGCCTCTGGATGCTTTCATAAGCTACATCGGCGGCACGAACTACAAGTTGCATTTAGAAACATCGGGAACAATTAACTTCGACGATGTGTACACGGATTATAATTGGCAGGATAATTCGGGTGAAGAAGAGAATGGCAGCTGGATCTGGATTTCGGTCAGCCCAAAGTGGGGAGCTTTGCCGGAGATGATGGGGATAGCAAACGAGATTAAGTTGTTGGTGGACGAGGAGTTCGATATCAAACGAGTTCCAGTAGACGTTATGGACCATCGCTTGGTATGGCTGCAACCAGTTAACGATGAGTTTGCAATCAGGAAAGAGAACGTAGAACGTTGCTTAGCTTTGATGAAGGAGTACCCGAACTTTCGTTTGAGTACGCAGTTACATAAAATATGGGGAGTACGATAGATGGACACAAAAGAACAGTTGAAAGATTTAATTCTGAAGTTGCATAACGAACTGGGAGTGGTGGTGGAGCCAACGTACCCGAGAATTCTGGTACGAGAACTTCCGAAAGAGCAGATAGTCGGCGGTATCTACTTACCAGATTGGCAGAAGCACCAGCAGAACAAGCCGGCATCGGAAGGCGTGGTCATAAAAACCTACAAGCCTCTATTCGTTCCTGTTTCCAAAGTCGGTCGGATGGAAATAGATGAGATGGGAAATATGGCTGCGGTCAAGAGACAGTTTATTGACGATGACGGGAAAACTCTTGGCTATTGGTTGGAGTCCAAGTTGCAGGCGGGAGACCACATCTTGTACCCGCATATGGAATTTGGCATAGTTCCGGTGGAGCCTTTGGACGAAGGCAAGGGAGATTACAAGATGGTGCCAGAGGGAATCATCGTTAGCAGGTTGCATTACGAACAAGAGAAGACCAAGGATTGGTTGGAGCAATGGTTTAGAAAAAATACTTATGAAGATTGGCCACAAGAAGTGGCAGATGATTTATTGCAGAACGCGGACGTGATTCGGAAGGATGTTGTAGCAAAGACACTTTCGGGAAGGTAACAGTTGCCGGTAACAGCGTTCGCCCCAAAGAACAAGTTCATCTCCGCGTTCGACCCGGCAATCGCCAGAGCCCAGTTGCAAGCTTTACAAACTTTGGAGAAAGCATGGGGACGGTCAAAGATTTGTGAACAGTATATGATGATTCTCTCCAAAAAAGAGTATCGTCTGAAAACTGGTTCGACACGGCTGATACCTTTCCGGCTTTCCTCAATTCAAGAAGATTTACAGAACACAGCAGCGCCAAGAAATATCACGGTCAAGCCCAGACAGATTGGGTCCACGACTTGGCACATCATATGTCGGTTGTTCCTGGCTTCGATTCTGGAGCCGGGGACATCCGGCCTATTAATTTCCCAGACGAAAGGATATGGCGCTCAGCACTTTAGAATTTTCCTTCGCGCACTAAAGAACTTCGGAAGAACTCCCGCCTTTATCGGGCAAGTTGGTTCTAAGCTGATGAATCAATTCGCAGACGACCTCCAGCATCATTTATTGCACACACAGTATTCGGCTCGGCATGAGATTCTGTTTGATTTCCTGGATTCAAAAGTTTTGGTGGACACGGCTGAGAATCCGGATGCGGGCACTGGTCTGACCATCAATCATCTTGTTGCGACGGAGGTTGCATATTGGAAACGAGATCCGGAAACTCTTTTAGCGCAGGCCAAGGAAGCCATCCCATCGACCGGAACCATGGATTTGGAATCAACACCGAACGGGATGGGCGGATACTTTTTTGAGGAATGGCAGAGGGCACAGGAACCATTGGCTGAGTTCAGGTCGCACTTCTATCCGTGGTGGCAGCAGAAGGAATATCAAGCGGAACATCTCAGGGAAGAAAAATATCAAGCCGGAAACATCGTTGTAGATTTTGAGGACAAGCCGGTAACGGACGCAGAGCTAAAAATGGCGAAGGAATTTGCTTGGACCATGAAGCAGATTGCCTGGAAGCGCGGCAAGGTTATTTCCCTGAGAAAGCGGTTCGAGGAAAAGTATCCTGAAAATTCCAGCACTTGTTTCCTCACGACGGGCGACCTGTACTTCGATAAGGATACGCTCAGAGATATCAAGATGCGGATAATGAAAGAGAAGCCCATAGAAACTTTCCACGAAGGGACGCTGAAGATTTACAAGCGCAGAATTCCTGGTAGGAGATACATCATCGGCGCGGACTGTGCAGAGGGGAGACTTATTTCCACGGATAATCCGGACCGGAACGCGGCGGTGGTTTTGGAGATGGAAACGGGAGAGGAATGTGCTGCGTACAGCTCGGTGCTTCCGCCAGAAGATTTTGCTCAGGATTTGGTGGACCTTGCGGAAATGTACAATCGGGCCCAGATTGCTCCTGAGAGAAACGGCCCGGGGCAGACTGTGATTCTGGCAATCACGCGCCAGCTTTTATATGGCAACATTTATATGCACAAGGAATGGCACAAGGAAAAGAAAACCGTTATTCCAATTGCCGGCTTTCCAACGACACCACGCACCAGGCCAATTGCCTGTAACAGGCTGGGGGCCATGCTGAGGGAAGCCCCTGAATTTTGGCACGATGAGGAAGCGATAAATGAGTGCCTAACTTTTGTGTGGATGGCCACAAATAAAACCCAATTCGGCGGCAAGAGAACTCCGCAGGGAGCTCAGGGTTGCAAAGACGACCGCGTGGCAGCGAGATGGGTTGCTGCATATTGTCGGCTCGTTGGGCTTGGGTATTTGGACCCCATCGAAGTCCCATCCGAGCGGTATGGGGATTACGAAGGCTGGGAAGAGGAAGATGCGGCATAGTCCCTATAGTCGCTGCGTATATGGGTATTGACATTAGATACGAAATAACCTATACTTTTGTTGTGGGGGATCTCGGAAAATAGCCCACACTTTACGGTACAAAGTTGAGATGGCTCCCTCGTTGGGAGCCGTTTCCATTTCTGGAGGCGATTATGGCAAAACTGGATTCACAGAGCATTGGCTACTACGTTTACACCCTGAGCGCAGTGCGGGCTCGGCTACGTCGCGGGGCAAAAGCGGTTCAGCTTTTTGAACCGAACACGGGCAGACTTATTAATGTCACGAAAAAGAGTTCTCAGGAGGCGTTATGAAAATGGCAAAGCAACATCTTGTGAGGAAAACGAAGCGGGAAAAAGCACAGCTGCAAGAAGTGAAGCCAAAATTCAAGCCGGTAAAAGTTGTGCTGAAGCACGAAGGGGAAACGGTGAACGGCCCAATCGGCCCACTTTTCTTCGAGGGCCCTAAGGGCTTTCGCCAGACGTCACCTGTGTTCCTGGATTTGAGTCAGCCGTCCGAGATGCACAAGGCCGGATATTTCCCAGCTTGGTTTAATTACCGCCAAGCGACTCGTATAGCCAAGAAACTTCGTCTTCCGATTGAGATTTTTTGATTAGCAGTAAAATTTGTCTCGCTTCGGCGGGGCCGGAAAAGAGAAAAAGCATGACGAACGTAACAGTGAACGGAAAGCCGGTGGAGCAGTATCTGAAAAAAGAACGCGACAATGAGGTTGAACAATTTGTACAATTTGAGTTTAGGGCTGCGTCTCGGTTCGGCCGTGGGCTCAATTCTCAGCCAGTGAATATCCTCAGCCGACCAAAAGCTGTTGGGCAGAAGGAGGTGAAGTGATGGAAACGTCTCTAAGGAAAGATGACCTGCTGGTCATCCGGGAACACGGTGGCCAGCAAACGATCGTATCTGTACATCCTTGGGATCATGGGAAGGGTACGATGCTGGCGGTAGAGGAAGCCGCGGAACTCTTTGCCCATTCCGGCATCAAGCACGTGGTGGCGGAAGTTAAATTGGTGTACCGATGATGAAACCAAAAGTCAAGCTCGTCGGAACGAACGGCAACATCTTTAATACGCTTGCGATTTGCTCCAAGGCCCTGAAGGCCTCCGGGCAGCCGGAGAAGGCTCAGGAACTCCAAGAGAAAGTGTTCTCGGCACACAGCTACGATGAGGCTTTGGCAGCTTGCCTCACCTACGTGGAGGCGTCATGACAGTCGATGAAAAGTTTCCTTGGGTGAAACACACGGGAGCGCGGGGCGGGTACACGGCTGAGGCTTCGTTGTTGGAATACAATCATCAGTCGTCCTGCCCGGTTTGCGGCTTAGAAGTTTTCAGGCAGCGGGCCTTGCCTACGAAACCACGTGAGCTTGGGGCAATCTTCGACACGGATGGAGACATCCAATGCTGGGAAGGGAAGTGCAGTTGCGGGACGGACCTTATCATCTTTAACGATTGAGCCTTGGAGGAGGCGAACATGAGAGAACTTATATTGGTGTATCTGGAAGAGCAGAGAGCGTTGCAGAAGAGAATTCTGGAGCCGGTGGACAAACACGACACATACGCCCGTGGTTACCAGGACGGGGCTCTGGAAACTCTCCAGCAGTTGAAGTTGTGGGCCGAGCAGTTGGATGAAGTGGCAGCGTAATTCAAATCTAGCACGAAGGGAGAAATGGAAATGGCATCTTATATATTACGGACCTTGCCGGGCTGGTTGTTTCGGGTTTACCTGAGACTCCGGTACCCGGCTCGGCCAGAAATGTGGATACTCTAATGGCCAGGCAATCTCAGAGGGTGCTTGAGGCCCAACGTAGAGAGGCTGAGTTCCAGCGGAAGAAGGCCTTGGTTCGGTTCGAGTGCGACGAGGACCGGCTGAGGAATTTCTTCGAGCCTGATGAAGAGGGTCGCGACGTGGACGACTTTATTCGCGACTACCTATTAACCGAGCAGCAGCGATACGAGCTGTTCAAACGGAAGTGCACGGTCAACGAAATCATGAACGGCCGTGTTGAGCAAAGAGACGGAGACGGCTACGATGAGTTCGAGGCCGGGCTCTTTGCAGATTGGAACGAGAAGCTGGGTCAGAAGTGCTTTGGATTTTGAACGAAGGGAGAAAAAGAATGAGCATGGCAGCAGCGCAAGCGTACTTCGAAGTGGACCACGCGTTAATCAAGAAGTGCCGGGGCTGTAGTGAGGAAATCTTTCTTCACCAGTCGCGGAGAAATGGGCAGTGGTATTCGACCAGCGTTTTAACCCGACAGGACGGAGCCGGGAATACCATAAAGGTCACGAGCCGTACGAACTTCCATCATTGCGACCCTGTCGCGAAAGCGAGGTACCAAACACAGCAGCAAGCCAAGCAACAGAACCTGTTCCAGCCAAAATTAAACGTGGCCGGGATTCAGGCTCTCTTCGACAAGGCCATGCTGCATCTGAAGAATCCTAAAATCTGGTTGCAGACCAAAAGCGGGAAGCCGGTACGGCTGCATCGGGCTGGGGCCATGTCGAGGTACAAGGGCCAGCTGATGGTGACGGACGGAGAAGATTTCGGGCAGAACATATTCTATGGTCGCATTGACCAGGCCGGAGTCTTCGATGAGCGGGATGAGTCGACGCAGGAAGTGCGGGAGGTGCTCCAGGAACTCAGCAACGATCCAGCGGGCACAGCATCGAAATACGGGAAGCTCACCGGCAACTGCTGCTTCTGCCACAGGAAGTTGGAAGACGAGCGGTCCACGGCCGTTGGTTACGGCCCAATCTGTGCAGACCATTACCAGCTCCCGTGGGGGTGAGCTAACGATGAGTGATAATTGGGAGCATTTAACTCGGAAGGAACGGGCAGCAATCGTGGAGAAGCGTTCTCCAAAAAAGCCTGGCTCGGTTTGTGCCAGGTGTGGTCGAACGGTAACAGAAGAGGAGTACTCCAGCGGTGAACCTGTTTGCTGCGGAGATTTCGTCATAGCAGAGGAGGATTATAAATAGATGAGACTAATCCTATGGCCCTTAGTCTTTGCGTTGTACGTCCTGGAGGCTCTGGACGAGTTACGGTGGCGTATGTGGCTGGCGATGTGGGTTACCGCGAACTACGTACTTGGCACAAAGCCTCACCTGGAACTGGCCTGCATTATGCTGAGACGGAAAGCGGCTCAGCAACGTCTCAGGGTTTCACGAACTATATGGAGGAGAAAATGAAACTCGACTTCGAACAACGACAGAGAGCCAATGCCCTTGTGGCTGAGGTTCAAGACGACGTGGATTTGGCAGCGGAGGAGATAATCGGCCTTCGAGATTTGTTGGAGAAGTTATACAGGGCTTCCTCTGGCTTTGCTATTATGCGGGAAGACCAAGCGTCCCCGGACGAGCTGGTAGTTGGGCACATTCGGGGAACAATAATTCATGCTGGTGAGCTCAGACAGTTGAATGAGGCTTTGAGGGCAGTGGAAGAAGCGAAGGAGGATTAACTTCTGGACATTAGATAAAGAAAATTCTATACTTTTCCGATGGAGAATCTCAGCTTAAAGAACAGGAGAATAGCATGGCGAACGAAAAGAAGTTCGAAGTTGCGGGAAATGTTTCCATCGCCCACTCTGGCAAGACGACGGTGATGGAGAAGGAGGAATTTGAAAAAGCGGTCGATACCGTTTCGGCAGGAGCTGGACAATCCCTGACGGAAATGTACGACCGCTACTCACGATTGCTCTACGTCATCGACGCGTCTGGTTCGATGGGCGACGGGCTGCTCTCGGAAGATACCATCAGGCAGTTCAAGTGGACGCCCGAGATTCTGGAAGCCTTCCGGAAGCAGATGGACAAGGACGGGTACTTCACAAAGATGGCAGCCAAGAAAAGCGTGGCGGACATAGACGAAGAGGATGAATTCGACGAGGACGACGAGGAAGATTTTGAGGAAGAAGAGCCGGAGTTTACATCGGCATACGACCTCAGCGACGACCAGCTGAAGTGGGAAATTGTTTCTAACAATCTCCAATATGAGTATGATGTGAACCTTCCGACGGATTATCAATTCCGGAGGAAAGGACGTTCCAAGATGATGGCTGTGAAAGACGCGGCCAAGGGATTCGTCGGGGAGCGTTTCAAAAAGTTCTCGGATGCAAAAGTCGGCGTCTTCAAGTTCGAGGACAATCCGGAGCTGATGGTTTCTCCGGGTGCTTCCGAACAGGAAGTCATAAACGCAATCAATCGGCTGCCGGATGGCGGCGGTGGCGGAACAAATATATACAGGGCTGTGGACCGGGCTGTGAACGAGTTGCAAAAGCGCGGCTCGGAACTGAAGCTGAACCATATCGTCCTCGTCTCGGACGGGGCAGACCACGGGGCTATCAATATCAAAAACCTCGTTCCCAACATGAAGGCGAACGGCATCGTTTTCGACTTCATCTATATCAAAGGGCCGGGGCAGGACCCCACAGCGGAGGCGGTCGGGGAAGTTCTCAAAGGCGTCTGTGAAGCCACGGGCGGAGAATATACGGTCGTCACTACGGAGAAGGACTTCGAGGTGAAATTCCTTGCGGTCTCGAACCGGCCTTTGCTTCCGCCGGCAAGAAGTTGAGAATTCGGCCAAGCGGAACTGTACAATATAGATTGGAGGACGGTATGCCGGGAATTGTGATAAATGTCCGGAAGTCGGACATCAGACATATCCGTATCAGCTGCCGCTGTGGGAGACAGACGATTGCAGAAATCCCACAGCAGGTGGCTGCGGCTATGAACCTTCACGTTTGCGGATGCGGTGCTGGATACGGAATACAGCAGCAGGCATCCGGGCAGTGGGAAATCAAACGCATGGTGGATTCGGTTTCGGATATGGCTGTGATGGATGCGGAGCAAGCGGCAGAGAAAAAAGATTGGAAGATGTAAATGGCTCGGATTTGGTTCAGCTATGGTGGGCAGTGGCTTAATTTAGGCACAGCCCACTCGTTTACGTTTACTGTCAAAACACAGAAAGGAAAAGGCATGCCAAGAGGGAGACACAGAGTACCAAGAACGCCGAAAGTAAAAGTCCCAAAGCCGGCGAAGATACCACGGCCAAAGACCAAGGACCTGCGTATGGTTCTGAAGGGGCTGGTAACAGTTTCCATTCAGAATCGTATCGCGTCATTGTCCTACGCTTTGCAGTGGTACGATGGGGCCCTTCACTATCTCATTACGAAGGGGCTTATCACTCCGGCCTTGACCAAGACGTTGGAGATAGCGGTGAAGTGCCGGAAGCAGGGCATCGGCACGAACATAGACCATGAGAAGGAAGCGGCTTTCCTCATGGCTATCAGACAGTATGAGAAAGCAGCGGCTTCACTGAAGCCCCCTTCGGTGGATTCGTTCGTAAAACTGTTTCAGGCCAAAAAAGCGGAGATGGAACTGAAGCAGCAGAAACTTCTAGCGAAGTTCGGGAACATCATCGAGATGCTCCAGAAGTCCATCGGCAACAGAGTCAAGTTGGAAGTGGCCGATGCTCCGAAGGAGGTGCAGTACAATCCGGCTATGACTTCGCTCAGCTATAATCGCGACGCAGCTAAGAATCTGGCCCTCAAGTTTCGAGCAGAGGGCCTCTTGGCCGTGTTCGTGGACCAGCTGGATGTGTTAGCCAAGCACGCGGCTCTACAATCGGATGGGAAAGGCGGTTGGGAATACAGCGTGGACCGGCACCTGGAAGTGGAACGGGCCATGCTCCTATCCTTTATCGAGTTCGCGAAAACGGGGGATGCTCCGGGCAAATTGGTACGCTCTGGTAACTTTGCACCCAAGACCCCAAGACAGCCCGGCTCAGGGGCTCCTAGAGTCTTCCATAAGGGTCCTAAAGTCGCTGGGCTCTACGTTCAGGGCTCTGCCGGGGCCACGGTCTACGAGCGACTCATAGATGGGAAGCCGTGGAAGTTCGTGGATCTCTTTAACGGCATCAGCTTCGCGAACCCAGTTTGGCTCGTGCGGAGAATGGTCCGGCACGGGAAGACGACCGGAGTGTGGGAAGTTGTGGCCGATGAGAAAAAGGGCACGGCCCACATGACCAAGCTCCCAGCGGGGGTGCAGCCGTGAAATTCTTAGTCACCGTTACACGAATCTATGGCAAAGAAATTGAGGCCAAGGATGAGACAGAAGCCTGCAAGTTGGCCGGCGAATGGAAACCAACAGATGAAGACATGGACGAGGAGACGATAGAGGTGGAGCAATGATGAACCTACTGAACTGGGTGTCGGCCAATCCTTGGATGACTGGCATCATTCTCGTGCTCTTCTTTGGTGGCATTGAGGAGTGTATTCGGGCTGCCAGAGGGAAGCGGTCATGAGGCTCTTTCGCGTATTCAACAGAGCACGTGCTGGTCGTTGGTTCTTTGCGGAGTCTGAGGCTAGGGCCAGAGTCTTGGCTCTAGCTGATGGCTTCGTCCGGAAGCCGGAGAATATCACAGCCGTGAAGGACCAGACGGATTTCTTTCGGACTGAGAACCCAACCGACGTGGATGCTGTGAAGGTGGAAGGTACAGCCTGCGTCTTGGTTCAAGGGCCAACAAACGGGGCTGAAGTCATAAAACTTATTCTAGCTGGGAAGAAGCCTGAATACTCCCGGTCGTGGTGCGTGTACGACCCAATCCAGAAGAAAACGGTGCGGGACTTGTCAAAAGGAATTTCGTAGAAAGGAATTGAGCTCATGGACCCAAGCTCGATTGCGGCACTGGAACGGAACCTGAAGACGATGGGAGGGAAACCTGTTGGGGAAGATGCCGAGAATATCATCTGGCAGCTCCCTAATGGGATGCGCTGGCCGGTAGAGAAAATGGACAAGGGTTTGGTCTTGTCCAAGGAACAAGCGACGGGCAAGAAACCATTGCCACCAAAGCAGCTCCTGGCCCTGCCGGAGCCCACCCATAGTGTTGCCTTGGTTAAGGCTCCAGTGCCGGAGCGAGAAGAGCCTATGGTTCAGAAAGAAGTTACGGCATCCAGCCTTCTGAACCAGATGGTTCCTATCAATCGGCGGAGAGGAGATTGCAAGAGAAGGGCGGATTGCAAGACGCAGAAAGGCCACAGTCTTTCTCCCGAGTTCGTGAGGGAAGCGGACCGGATTTTCAAAGAGAAGGGTAGGGCTGCGGCCCAGGAGTTCATCAGAAGTAAACGGGACCTCTGGAGTGCGAGATAAGGATAGAAGGAGATGAAATGGCAAAACCTGTGTTGAAGGAAGGTACCAAGACAACGATTCCACTGGACAGCATCAGAGAGGAACTGTTCGTGAGGAAAGGGGGGTTGGACCAGGACCATGTGATTCAGTTGATGCTTATTTATGACGCTGGCGGCAAGCTGCCACCAATTCAAGTTACGCCGGATTGGGTTTTGGTGGATGGCCGGCACAGATTGGAAGCGATGCGAGCAGCAGACATGAAAGAAGCCGAAGTGGAAGTGATGTCCACCAAAGGCTTGGATAAAAACGGTCTGCTTCTGAAAGCCTTCGAAGCCAATCTTGGCGGCTCTCTGCCACCGAAAACGGAAGATATCAAATACACCATCAAGCAGCTTCTTCTGCACGGCTGGTCGGAGCGGAAGATTGAGGGAGAGCTTCCCTACCCAAAGAGCGTGGCACACAGATACGTCAGGGACGCGGCTCTGGAGCGGAACAGGGATCAGAGAATCGTGGCCATCCAGTTGCTGGCGAAGGGCCATACTCTGGCCATGGCTGCGAAGGAGTCCGGCGTAACGGAAGGGGAGCTGAAGGCGGCTCTGGATGGGGCCAGGAAAAAGCAAGTGAACATGGCTTCCAGAAAAGGGGCTATAGCTACCCAGTTCAGAAACCTGAACATGGGCTTGGGAAAAATGTTCACGCAGATGATGGAGGATTTCGGGACTGGCAATCTGCGGGAAGAAACAGTTTGGGAACACTTGAACCACGCGTTGCGTCTGGCCGAAGGAACGGTGAGGCAAATCGTGGACAAGAAAAAGAGATTCGAGACGGAGATAGAGCAAAGAAATTCTCTGTCCACCGGCTCGAAAGCTGTACACGAACTGGCACAGCAGTAGAAATAAAATAGTAAATTAAAAAGGACGAAGGGAGAAACAAATGAAGAGTATTACTCAAGCAATCCGAGACGTACGAGAGCAGTACGAAGAAGCTATGGAAGAGTCACTCCGAGCTCAGCAAAAAGCAGCTTCTTTGGCTGAGGCTCTGGAAATGCTGAATGGTTTGCCAGCACTGGTCAATGGCACAGGCAAAGTAGGTCGTAAGGTGTCTGTGGCAAAGCAGGTGGCGACTCCAATATCTCTCAATAAGCCGGGAACGAAGTTTTGGCCGGCTGTGTACCAGCAGCTGCTCTCCGGTTCCAAAGAGTACACGGTAAAGGAACTCGTAACGGCTGCGTCACAGCGACGCTCAGGAGATCGTAAGGCGGCGTATGGCGGGTTTTCCTACTTGCTGAGGATAGGGGTCATCAAGCGGGAAGGAGATAAGGTTATCTGGAACAAATGAAAAGAGCGCTCTTCACTTCGAAGAACCTAATCGGTGACGCGCTGTACATCCAGCCGGCACTGAAGGCGTGGTCGCAGCAGCATCCGGGGTGGGCAATAGACTTGCTCACCCTGGACGACCACATAGCCTGTCTCTACGAGGGCATGGGGATTCCTAATCTGCGAGTCGTCTACAACGACCCAAAAAATCTGGAGCAAGGCCACATTCGTTTGGACTATCAAGACGAATACGATTTCCAGCACACGTTCAATGTGAATGCGGCCTTCACTCTGGGCCACGAAAAGAAACTTCATATCTCCCAAGCGTACATGTCCCTATTGGGTCTGGAAGTCCCTGAGGGGCTACCCAAAGTCGCCTACACACCGCCGCAGGGCGACGCGGAATCGGACCTTATACTTGTTTCCATGTTCTCAAAGTCGTGCGCCTCTAGGAGCGGCAAAGCCCCTAACAAAATGCTGGGGTGGGGGCATTGGCTTTCCATCATTTCCATATTGCGGCAACTGGGCCCAGTTCGGTTCCTAGGAGGGCCGGGCGATGAGGCTCCATTACCTATCCTCAAAGAGGAGTACGTAACGGGTCGGCCACTGCCGTGGGTGGCTCGGACCATGAAGCGGGCAAAACTACTCGTCAGTATAGATAATGGCATGGGCCATCTGGCAGCAACGCAGGGATTGCCGACGATACTTTTCTATCCCAAGTGCCTGAACATTAACTGGATCGTTCCAGCGAACAACAAGATGATGCTTCTACATATGGATCCAACACAGATGACGATTCCGGATGCGGTCACATTCGTTCGGAAAGGGTTGCAGAGACTTTGGAGGGAGGAATGAGAAACGGGAATCACCACACAAAAGCATACAGATTAGATAAGCAGGTTCCAATACGAGTGCTTGGTGGTGGAGAGGTGAGACTTCCGCTGAGTTCTGGTTTCAAAAAACAGTTGAAGAAATGCCATCATAAAAAGCAGCGGGCTTGGGACAAGAAGGTGGCGAATGGAGAACAGCATGGCGAAAAGTAAAAAGACAGTTGCAAAGAAAGGCAAGCCAAAGAAAAAAGAAAAGGTAGTTCTGGCGGTGATGGCTGAGGAAAGACCATTCCGATTGGATATGGAGGTAGCAACTCATAACCAGACGGACGGGACCACCAGCTACTCTTTGGTTCCGAGAATGTGGGGTGGAGAAGATAAACTGAAAGAGGCAGCGGAGGGGTTCAAGAAAATCGGAGTCGGTGGAAGGTTGGTTCACCAGGACGGAACTCCGGATGGGACTATCATCGAGGAGTGGTTTGGTGTGGACCGGCTGGCGGAAGCAAAGGCCAAGGAAGCAGTGAACTAAAAAGCACGTAGATAAAATCGAGAGGAGAATGAAGATGAGCACAAAGAAAAGCTGTGCGTTACCGAAGTCGGTATTCCCACTGAAGTTCGAAGTGAAATCTCCAAGCTATGCTTTGGAATTAGCTCAGCAGTTGATTCGGCCTTTTTCTCATTGGGTGCAAGATGATTTTGCTGTTGACAAAGATGGTGCGGGGGTTCCTGAAAAATCTGCGAGGGCAGAAGCCTTCTGTGCTCTTGGGGCCCTTCGAAGGGTCAATACAAAGCATGCTAAAAAAGCAACAAAGTTTTTGGCGCAAGCTGCTTTGATTGCAGAATATGGGAACCCGGATCAAGGGCAGTTAAAAAGTGCAGATGATCTCGATATCACCGGTTTCAACGACGACACTCTGCTTCCCCCAAAACAGAAACACAAATTGGTTTTGAAAATGTTCACGACAGCTATCAGATTGGCGCGGAAATGGGAGGCCAGCAGAGCTGGACATTAGATACAAAAAACACTATACTTTTCTGGTGGGGGATTCCGGCTAACGGAGTCCCCATTGGGGCGTATATGAGAACACTCAACAAAGAAGGCAAAGAAATTTTATTCGGGCTGATATCCAACAAAGGCTGGGGAGGCACTCCGAACTGCATTCGACGGGCACTTAACTTTCTGAACAAGCATGGCTGGGATAAGAAGTGGATAGTTTCCTGAGTAAAATTTTAAGAATGAAGGGAGAAAATAAAATGAGTGATTACAAATATATAAGTCAGAAACTTGTGACCCGCTATGCGGTTCGTAAGGCTCTTGCCAATAGGTTAAAGGATTGGCTGAAGAAAAGGAGGTTGGAAATTCTCGACCTCTTTGCGCGTGGCTACCGTTGCCCGAGAAGCGGCCCCTACATCCTCGAGCTGGAGCCTCAGGGCGGCTCACCTGCGTACAAGCAAATCTTTTTGGCTTATCTAACAGAGGAGCTTCTTCCTCAGTATGGAGAAGACCTGGCTGTAGCTCAGGCAATGGCTGAGAAAGAGCTACAGAAGATAGTGGCGGCCTTCGGCACAAAAGAAGTGGTGCATCTGGAGGCGAAGCAGAATCCTCTTTACAAAGAGGGAGCCAACATCAAAAGAGCGGTGGCGTAATGGATTGGGAACATTGGGTACTGGCGGCTATGATTGTGGGGGCTCTAATTTTAGTTCTCTATGGAGCCATCGGATTGGATAAGGAGTTCAGAGGGAAGAAATGAACTGGCGGAAGGCATCTCCGAGTGAGTGCACGGGCAAGATGAGACACAAGTCCAAAGGGGCGGCGGAAGCTGCCCTACGGGCCTTCGAGAGAGCCTTCCCGGCACAGGTTGGGAAAAAGCACGCGTACAGATGTGGCACTTGTTTGAAGTGGCACTTCGGGCGGAAGAGAGGAGCATAGTTATGGGGTTCTACCAAAAGATGGCGGACGAGCGAACGAAGAAAAGATTGGGAGTGTATCAGGTACTCGAGTCGGACATGATTAAGGGTACGGACCGGGAACGGGCCTCAACGATTGCCTCTTTGGTTTCTACCGGAGAGGAGGCTTACAAACTGGCGGGGCACGATGGGTTTTCCTATCGCGACTTGGACCTGCGTCGGAGATGTGGTGTGGTACTTTATAAGGGCATGGAAGTTCTGCTTCTTTTCAAGCGGTCCATACTGGAGCGCGAGCCGGGTCCAGGCGACCCGGTACCGGAAAAAGTTTTGACTGAGCCCAAAGATGCGTGGGTTCAGGTGAACCTATTGGATGTGGCTGCGGCTGCGACCACGTCAGACAAAAGCGTGGTTAGAAATCTACAGGCCCAGGTGCAGAGGCTGCAACAGTGCTGGCAGGCGGAAGAGGCACATAGAAAACTTCTGGAGGAACAAATCGCGGGCTGGAAGAAAGAAAAGGAAGACTTGAAAGCGTTGCGGGAGAGGACCCCATTGTTGGAGCGCGCGAACAAGCTCCTGGCTACAGAGTTGGAAGGACTGAAGGCGGAAGTAAAGCTGGAGCAGGCGGCACGGAAGGAGGACCGGCTGGGAATCATCAAGGAACTATTCCCGGTTTTCAATACAGCTTGGCTAGCTGGCTTGTATCGCGTGGAGGATACCCTCTATGACATCCTCAAGAAGCAGTTGGTGGAAGCGCTGGGTAAAATAGGGGTCAAGCTGATTGAACCGAGAGTAGGGGCGGAGTTCAATCCGGCAATCCACAACGCTTTACATGCCAGCCAATTCGAGAAAGGCTCCAAGGAAATCGGAGCGGTGGTCAACATTCACAGAGTCGGGATGATGCTCAAGGAGGGTCGGGTTATCGAGGCGGCAGAGGTCAGCGTCGGAGTGGAGAAACCGGAGGAGGAAAAGCATGAAGGAGCTGGTGACAATAAAGCACAAGACCCTGTACCAGATGCTGGAGCGAGTGGCACCGGATCTGCTGAAGAGTTGGGATCGGTGGGACTACCAGATACTGGCACCAGCGAGCCTGGACGATAGGGCAGTGGTGAAGGTGGTGCTGTATGACAGGTTTGGCGGGGCTTACGGTTCGGTAGAATTTCCAATCGAGGTGGTGCATGGCATTACTGACGTCTGAAGAGAGAAAGACACTAGCGGAGAAGGGCATGTACGTAAAAGAGAAATGCGATAACTGTCTCAAGCCCATTCTCTCGCCGGTCAGCTTCACTCAGAAAGATAAAAAAGTTTGGTGTGCAGTCTGCGCCAAAGGCCAGGATATAACAGCAGCAAATATCAAACAGGAGGATGAGAGAATGGCAAAACAAAAGAAGCAAGCAAGCGGCGACAGTAAAAAGGAAGCACCGGAGAAAGTCTCCAAGAAGGTTGGTGGGTTTCTTCCGAACGGTTCCTCAATCGGGGACCTATATCTGCTCTTGGAGGACGAGAAGAAGCACTCGTTCAAAGAGGGCGAAGCGGTGGTCAAGAAACACAAAAAGGATTTGATGGGCCGGTTGGGTAACCTGTATCGGTCGGGCATCCGGAACAAGGCTTGGAGCTTAATCGTGGATAAGGAAGCGGAGACCATCCAGATGAAGCTCGGTAAGCCGACGGGTGACCCAATGGTAGTAAAGGCGGAGAAACCTGCTAAGGCAGCCAAGAAAAAGGATGAGGAAGATGAGCCGGCAAAGAAGCCTGCCAAGAAATCGGCTCCGGCATCAGCTTCCTCGAACGGGGACAAGGGTCTGAAAACGGTGCAGGCACTGGTCCGGAGGACATTGAAGGGAGGTAAAGACTGGACCAAGAACAAGCTGGCAGACCACCTACACGAAGAGCATGACATTGCCTCAGCTATTACGGCCTCAGCTATCGCTGCGGAAATAAAAGCCGGTGGGGTCAAGCTGGAAGACGGAGTTCTCGAGTTGGTATAGTGTTCTATGCCCCTGCGCCGCAAGCGCGTCCTGCAGGATGGCTCGAATCAACGAGCGGGGGCACCAAAATTAAAATAAGAATGGAGAAAAAGAAATGGGCGGAAATAAGTACGAGACGGAAGCGGTTAATCTTCCAGCAATCAACATGCCGGAGATTCGAAAGGTCTTGGCACATATCGAAGGGGATCTTCGGCGGTTGGAGATGAGGAAGTGGGGAATCACGAAAGGGTATGTAGCGAAAGTGATTCCGCTAGTCACGGCCAGAGTTGCTGGGGTTCCACCAGAAGAGGTTTCGGAAGTTGACGTTGAATACCTGAAAGTGTTGAAACGATTGGATGAGGCGGGCTGGGCACAGTGTGGTACGAGGGCTTGTTTCGCCGGCTGGCAGGTTCTTCTTTCCATTCCACGAGATGAATGGTTTAAGGTGATGACGGACGAGAGGGAGATGATGACCGAGGTGCGTGAACAGGCCGCAGAAGCTTTCGGTTTCACCCACGACGAGGGCTATGCAGTTTTCATGCCAAGCAATCAGAAGGAAACACCAGAAGAACAGTTGGCTCTATTGAAGAAAACAATCAACGAGGTTTTGGAAGAAAGAGGAATGACGGAAAGAGTCTGAAAAAGTTTTCCGTAGAAAGGTTTTATGGATAAAAGAAAAGCACAAAAGTCATCGGCGCGGTTGTCCAAGGAGGGTAAGCTCAGGCTTTCCTCGGACCTGGTACCAGTCGATGCAAAGCAGAGGGGCATAAAATTTATTTTTGTGCCCTCTCCTGAGAAGAGGCGTCTGGTGCTGCGAGTGCCCGGTAACGGTTCAGATAAGAACTATTTGATTCGTAGCGGGTTATTTTCCAACGCAGCATCCAGATGTCCTTTATTTTCGGTGAAGTCGATGTTGAAGTTTATGGCACTGCCTTTACCGAAGAAGTCAGTGCAATACAGGGTTCGGAAGAGACGTAACGGAGAGATGGAAATCCAATTCTAAGGAGAGATAAATGAGACTGACGATGTATTCACAGCATAAGTTTTTGTCGGTAGAGCCTGGACCATTTCTAGTTACGAAGGTGGTGGTTCAGAATGTCTCGCGGTGGAGATTGCTACAGGCATTTTTCACGGGCATTCTTAAAGGCGCATGGCCCCCGACGAGAGTGTTGCTAATTCTGCTGATGCTTCCAGTGATGCTGTATGCTCAAGAGGAAGAAAAAGTTACTGTGCCAAAGAGGCTGTTGACTCAGCAACAGCTGGAGCAGATGAATGGCGGCAATCTTCGGCAGAATGTTTCGGCTTGGGCTGGTATTGGTAAGGAGGTTGGAGAAGCTGTAAATTCTTCGATGCAAGCTATCACTACGCAGTCCAATAATTTCGCTCAGACAGGCGTCGGAAAGATGACGATGGCCATTGTGGTTTGGAAGATATTCGGTGACCAGCTAATTCATATCCTTGGTGGCGTTGTTGAGACAATTCTTTTTGTGCCTCTTTGGATATGGTCATTCAGGAAAACGTGCATCACTCGTTCGATTAGAACGGGCAAAGATACCTATGAAAAGATTGTGTACAATGCTAGCGGGGAGATGACTCCTAGAATAGCACACGCTTTAGCGGCAGCCGTATTTGCCATTGTTGTATTGACTACAGTGTTTTCCTACTGAGGTGGTCCAATGGACAGAACACCAGAACAAGAAATCATTTTTCAGGAAGGCCACTTACTTGGCTTGACGGAAGGGATGTGGAAGTGCCAGGAACTGACGGCCGTGCTGAAAGAGCGGTTAGACATGCTTGAGAAAGAGAAAGAGGAAACGGATAAAATGATAGTGCGGTGTCGAGAGATTGTGGCTCAGATGTGAGGAGGCTGTGATGGCCATCAAAGAAGTAAAATACACGGCAGTAATTATCGAGAGCGAGCGGGGCTGGGGTCAGCGGGTGGATGAAGTCAAGGAGTTCGACACGGAAAAAGAAAGGGACGACTTCATTCGGGAGTTCAACAGCCATAACAATTTGCCATCAGCTCCGGATTGGTACATGATGGCTCAGACAGGGAAAGATATCATCCGGGATGTGAAGGAGGTAAAGTGAAAGATTGCGACGACGTCAACGTTGAGCTCTGGCTCAAAATAAAAGTTGCAGTAGTTTTATTTCTGCTGGCGTTTTTGTTTGGTCTAGCGGCTTCCAGTTGGATGCAGAAAAGTTTCGCGCTCCCCAAGGCAATTACTTCCTCATTTCTCTCCCATCGGGATGTTTGGCATGGATAAGATTTGTGAAAACTCAGCCTGTGGAAAATTGATGAAGCATGTAAATGCTTCTAAAAAATATTGCAGTCGTTATTGCGCGCCTAGTTACATTAGAAAAATGCAGAACTTGCGGAAGCCAGCTGAGTTCTCTAATGCTACAAGAGGGGCGATATCTGAATGGGTTGTAGCCATAGATTTGCTTTTGAAAGGCTATGAAGTTTTTCACGCTATGTCTCCGGCCTCTTCTTGTGATTTGTTGGCTTTAAAGAATGGTACTGTTTTACGGATAGAAGTTCGTACTGGTCAGAAAACTAAGCGCGGCATCTCTTATAGCAAACGACGGTTTAAGGCTGACCAATGGGCGGTTGTTGTGGATAACCAGGTTTCCTATATTCCGCTTTTATCGTAGGTTTTGTATGGGGCCTTACCCAACCCCTAAGGCTGGTACGTTCACCGCTCTAAATCGTCCCTAATAGCTAATTTAGCCCTATTTTCGGCCCCTCCTATCCCGTCTCTGCCCCTTCCCCCCCTCCCCCCCCCCCCCCCCCTCGTATCCCTGCGCTAATTCTTCAAGCATTTCCCTAACGTCATCTTCGCTTCGGTAAGACGTGGCAGTTTCGTCGACTCGTCACCCATACTCGAGTCGTGTTTGAAAAGCTCAAGATTCTGCACGCCAATCTGTACTCGAGAATAGTTCGGTTTCTCCGGGCGCGAGAAATAGTGAAGGTGATGAAGATTCAGCATGCAGCAGAGCTGAGTCAGATTCCCACGAATATGTGGGCGCAGCAGAAGCAACAGCATGCGCAGGAAATCGCGGCGGTAAAATCCGGACAGTTTCCCATCGTAGACAGACGGTCCTGGCAGTATCCTTACATCCCAGAAGCTCTACACAGACTGAATCAGCCTATCCTCAAGAACACGCCTTACAATCTCCGTCGGTTTTCGGAGACCCCAATCCCTCGTAGAGCTTTGAATCTGGTTAAGAATGCCATTCTGAGTTTGCACTGGCGGGTCACGATAGATGATGACTTCGATGACGACGACCCGGACCTCCTGAAGAAAGTAAAAATTGCGGAGGATTGTCTACAGCATCCAAACAATCAGGATTCCTACAGAACATTAATGGAAGCAGTGATTGAGGATTACCTGCTGGGTGGGTACGGCACGATGGAGCCTCAGATTACTCCGGACTACCGGAGGCCCATCAAGTTGTGGGCGGTGGATGGTTCCACGATTAGAATTTATGCAGACTGGTCTGAATCCACTTTGGACAGACCACATTACGCTCAGCTCACTGGATTAAAAGGTGAGCGCGGCATTGTTTCCTTCCTGGACGACGAGCTTATCTATATCAGGGACAACGTCCGGTCCTCAACTCCATTTGGTTTGGGCAAGATGGAAGTTTGCTTCCTGACCATCAACGCTTTTCTTGGCGCACAAGACATGTCCTCGCGCGCAGCCTCTGACCAGATTCACAAGACGTGGTTGTGGTGGACGACAAACCTACCGCCGGGGCAGTTCGAGACGGTACAGCGGCATATTACCAATGAGGCGGAAGGCCAGGCAAAGATTTCCCTTTCCACGGGAATGCCAAAGCCAGAAGTAATTGAAGTGCAGGCGGTGACACCGGAAGACCTGCTATTGGATTGGCAGACATTCTGTATCAGGGTCATAGCAGCTGGGTTCGATCTGTCTCCAATGAGCTTGGGCCTGGAACGGGATGTGAATAGGTCCACGGCTGCGGTAATGTCGGAGCAAGATTTTAATTCGGCTATAGTCCCAGCTGCAAGGAAGTTTGAAGAAGCAATTACCAGATACATCCTGCATCGGGGTTTGAAGTGGAAAGAGTTGAAGTTTGAGTTCGTTGGGTTGGAAGACCCTGACGAGCTGATTCAGACTTCGATAATGAAACAGTTATATTCCATCGGCTCGATTACTCCGGATGAGATTAGAGAACGGTTGCAAATCGGAGAAGCAATCCCAGGTGGGTGGGGACAATTAACTCAGCCCATGATGCAGTTGCTTACACAAGCAGCGGTTGGTAAAGGAGCCCCCGGTCAGGCCGGGCCTCCGGGTGGGGCATCTGGTGGTAGTGGTGGTATGGGAGGAATGGGTGGGGGCAGCGGCGGCTTCTCGATGGGCTCAATGGGTATGTCGGCGGACATGGACTACCTATTCGAGACGGGTAGGAAACGTCCGGCTCTCCCTGAACGTACGAAGAGGACACCACAGATTGTGGCATCGTTGGATGATTCCCCGTTCAAGGCAGAAGACCTAGCAAACATGGACCCGAATGAGCTGGAGCTCTATCGGCAAGCGGGCGTTATTCCTTATGACCCACAGGATCTGCAAGATCAGATGGAGCAACAGCAGCCTGGAATTATGCAGGTAATTTCCCAGGAATTGCTGGAGTACTTCGAGTGGCTGGAAGAACAGGAAGAAGACGCGGAGCAGAAGCCGGCCAAGGTTACCAATAAGGATCAGAAGGAACAGCAGCAGATTTACAAACAGAAGCAGAAGCAGGTAAGCGACCAGGAAAAGGCGACACGGACTTCGGAGAAGTACCGGGTTGGATACGATACGAGGAACTATAGCAGTCCGAGACCAAAGAAAAATTCCCGGTTGCCGAAACCAAAGAAAGTTGGAAAGCAGCAGAGTGATTCCGAGTACAACGGTCGGTCACGATGAGCGAGACTTGTCAGACAGGCAATTGCAATGTAACGCCAGAGATTTGGGGCGGTCGTAAGGTAGACATAACGGACTTGGATGTAAAAGATGCATCGCACCCCAACGTCAGTCCTTTTACTGGTACATTGCTGCGGGTGGATGAGGCTTCGGACCAAGCGCCTCATGGTTCGGATGGTCACAGAATTTTTGTTTCGAAAGAAGCGGCTGAGAAACAGTTAGCAACTCTGCCGGGGATGGGCATTAATTATCAAAAGGATTTGACTGGTCACAATCCAACGCAGAAGGTGGGAGTTATTACCAAAGCCTGGATTGATGGAGACAAGGTCAAAGTAGAAGGTAATATTTGGAAAAAGGATTTTCCAGAGGCAGCCAGGACGTTCAAGGCAAATCGGGGGCGGCTGGGGATGTCTATGGAATTAGGTGATGTTTACGTAAGGGACAAGGATGAAGACGTGTGGCATCTGGAGGACTTTCGCTTTACCGGCGCGACGGTGCTCCTAAAAAACCATGCGGCATACGAGAGAACAGAACTGGCGGCTCAGAAGTATTTTGTCAACGCTATGGCTGCAGCTAAGGCTGCGTCTGGCGTATTCAGTGAAAACGGAGGAACGATGGCCGAGAAGGATAAAAAAGAAAATGCTCAGAGCCAAGGCCAAGTTCTGGTTACCGCTATTTCTGCAGCTCTCGGAAGTGTCTTGAAGGATGCATTTGACAACTTTTCCAAGAAGCAGGATGAGGCGAATCAGATTACTGCCAAGGCCCTGAAGTCGGTTAGCGCGTCCCAAGAGGAGCTGGTAAAGGGATTGCACGAACTGGCACTTAACGGTGTGGATGCGTCCGCAGAAGTGGAAGATGTGGATGCTGAAGCCGAGGAAGTGGAAGAAGTGGAAGCCAATGCGGATGCGACTATGACCTCTGGAAAGAGCCATGACGCTACCGATGCCACGGACGCCACGGATGTGGATGCGGAAGTGGACCCAACGTCCTATACGTCTGGTGAACAGGATGACACTGGTTCTGGTGCTACGCCAGGTGACCTGAATCCCAACACCGACAGCAATTACAACGAGCAGTCGAAGGGCGCGGCTACTTCTAGATTGGCGCGGCCCGGTGGAAAAGAAATCAGCAGAGGTATTGCGGCAAGGAAAGGAACGGTGAGACAGTCCATGGCAGCGGCGAAGGCAATTCGGTCCCTCACAGCTCAGTTGCTGGCAGAACGGAAGGACAAGCAACAGCTGAAGAACCGGTTGGCTTCGGTGGAAGCTTCTCTTGAGCGGTACGTCGAGAGAGTGGAACGGAAGTCTATCTCGCCGGAAATTTCGGCTTTGCTGGAGAAGTCTGGTTACGATGTGAGAGAGATGTTGGGCTCTCGGCAGCGGTTGTCGGTTCACGAAGTGGATGAAATGCTGGCGAAGTCCGGGGTTACCTTGGACCCAGCCAACAGAATGGCCTTCAAGAACCAGTTGCTGCAGAACGGATTGATGGAGCAGGGCGAAGTAAAGCGTCTCACACACTAAAGAACGGTGTCAGAGTAACAAGACGATAAGGAGGAGAAGATGGCAGGAAGTATCAAGCAGGCGCAATTCGTTGGGGACTTCTCAGCGGCTGCGGACTTTCTGGCACCGGGTGCGATTGAGATTAACAGATATCAAGCTGAAATCTTCGACCTGGTACGCAGACGGTTCGTGTTCGGACAGAGAATTTCCCAGGTACCAGCGACGGGGCAACCGTCCCGGTACTTTGAACAGCTGGCAATTCCGACAGCGGCTTTCACTGATCCAAGAGTGATTTCGCCTTCGGCTACCCAGCCACAGAGAGTCGAGAGAGTGGTTACGCTGAAAGCCCTTGTGGCCCAGATTAACTACGGTATTTTCGACATCGAAGTGAACCAGCAGCAGGGACAGTTCGCGTATCTGGAAGCGAAGGACTTGACGGATACGGTGGACTCGGTATTGAAGTTGCATGATACCAATCTGTGGAATGGAAACGATTCGAGTCTTATCATTCCAGCTACGACACAGTATTTCGGTGTGTCTGGTCAGATTGTTTCTGCGGCGACGGTTGGTTCCTATGCACCAACGTTCCCAATCGGGAGCACAGCTTCACTGGTGGACGGGTACAAGACGGCAGTGGCCCAGATGGTTACCAGACAGGACTACGAAGTTCGTCCTTCGGCTATCTATCTGAATCCTTTGCTGGCTGATATGTTTGACCAGGAAGCCAAGACGGTGCAGTTGTACTTTAACGAAGTGGAAGTTATTCCGGGTGTGACGGTGAAGGCTCTGCCAACACAAGCCGGGGTGCTGCCACTAATTCCAGACGCTGGTTTGGGTGTGGTAGCTTCCGGTGCGCAGACCCAGTATGTTGGGTTCGCCATCATGGAAGAGTTCATTGAATACCACTGGCTCACGTCCCCAGTTCCACGCGTTTTCCAGCTTGGTCTGCTGGGGAACTTGGCAGGACAGTTCGTCGTGCTCAAGTTCGGTTCGGTGGTTGTGAAGGGCCCTGGTTATGCACATCGTGCGGTAATCACGGTAAGATAAGGAAAGGTGGAATGGGGACTCTGGATATCGGGAGTCCCCAGCTCCGCGAATGAATCCATATCAGCCACAGTTTATCGCGGAAGAAGACTTTATCAAGTTCGGGCTACCTGACGTAACTCAGCAGCCGGACATCGTGACGGTTGTGCAGAGAGCTTCTACTTTCATAGATGAGTTCTGTGCAAGGGCGGATGTGGATGGACAAGGTTCACTGGCTTACACGACTTACACGGAAAGGTTACAGCCTCCGGTTGGAAGGAACATAGCTAGGGTTTCTTTCAGACCAATGGTGGCGGTGGATGCGAATACGGTCAATCAGCTGATTGCATCGGGTTCGGTGGATGGGGAAACGAACTATTTCTATACGGGAGTTCAGGCGTCAACGTTTATCAGAGTGGGAGCAAATGTATTGTCTCCCATTATTTCTTGTTCGGGCCGGTATGGATACGCCAGACGAGGGCAGACGCAGGTGTATCCGGATTTGAATTACGCTGCGAACGTTTTACAGATTGCGAGTTTCTTCGGTGGGCCGCCACAGTTTACCCCGATTGACGTGACGTCCATTGACTTCGACCCGAGAACGGGTGAGTGCTGGTTTCCGGCTGGATTGTACTTGAGTCAGTATACGGAGATTGCGATGACGTATACATCGGGCTTCAATCCTTTGGCAATGCCACCGGCTATCAAACACGCAACTGCATCTCTGGTAAGAAATCTTTTGAGTCGGGGTGGGGGCGCGACGGGCCTGAAGGGTTTCAGTGCGGGTAGAATCCGGGCAGAGTTTACGGATGACCTGATTGACGTGAATATTCAGAACATGCTCCAGGCGTACAGGACAGCGAGGGCATCGTGAGATTGGATGGAGCAATCAATCTGTATGCGGAAGGCATGGGTTTCAAGAAACCAAGCTTTGGCCATCATAGCGGTGGCGGGCATCACGGTCATGGGCTGAAGAAGGGTGGGAAGTGGTCTCACGTTAAGAATCATGCGTTGCGGTCTCCAACACAGGCGGCTTGGTCCACGGATGCAGAACAGGCTTTACGGGTTCCTACTCAAGCATCTGGTACAAGTGAAGGCGCCACAAAGGGTTGGGATGCAAGAGGTAGAGGCAGAGCAAATGGAAAAACATTTTTACACAAAGGTTTTCATGAAACATTGACTAAGCTCGGGTACGAGCATCAGCACACAGATTTCGCAACAGGAAAAGGGGCATTAGCTAATGTTCCAAATTCTCAGTACTACAATCCTAAAAGTGGCAGAGCGGTAAATGTAACAGAGGATGGTACGTGGGATTCACACAGAATGGATAACATTTGGAAGAAAGAGAGAGGAAGTAATCCAGGAGAGTTCTTTCAGAAGTATCATATGAAGAAGAAGGAGTAGTAGGAGTGGGCGGAGCTTCAGCATGGGGGATAAGAAGTCTAGCGGATACATTCCTGCGCTACTGGCAGCCTGGTCTCCCTTGCTACCTGAGGAGACAGAATGTACTGGTAGCGGATGCGGACTATGCGAAGTTGGGTTTCATGCCATCGGTTACGGGTGGAGACAGTGGAATCAATGATACGTTGATAGCTCCGCCACCGGATGTGTCAGAGATTTCGTTACACAACATTGGTATCATGGGCGGCAAGCTGGAGTTTGGAGCAAATCAGTTTTTGATTTCTCATTCTTTCGTACAGGACCAGATGAAGGCGTACAAGTTGCAGGACCCGTACAAGGTGTGGAGAGACGATTCGGTAATGGGGTTGTTTTATAATCACCGGCTTTTCTCGATAGAGTCGGTTACTCATGAAGAAGTAGGTAGCGGGACGACATTGTGGCGGCTTCTGTGTAACAAGCATGAGCCTAGTTCACCGGGAGAGTAATATGGCGGAAGACATAAAAGTAAATGACCAGGTCATCGTCAGGCAGAAGTTGCGGAATGGTAACTTGGTAAAAATGGGTTCTGTGGTTAGGTTGGATGGAGACAAAGCTTTGGTTTCCTTTCCGACTCTTTATACACAGTCGGTTGTACCAGTGTCACAGTTGGAAAAGACCAGTACGTCGTTCAGCGGTTACAGTCGAGTTCAGCCAAGCGCGGTTCGGAGAGGGCTTACTACTCTTCGTTATTGGCTGGGACGATAAATAGAAAAGGAGAACAGCAGTGTCGAACAGCACAAATATCATTGGAGACCTGAAGACGGTTGCGGCTGCGGCCCCAACGTCCCAGTCTTTGGCGGATTCGATTGCGGCAGCTGGTCCTATCACTGACTTGATTGGCATGATTAACACGTGCTTGGTCAAGGCTCAGGAGTTGAAGAACCAGTTGACGGCTATCAAGGCGGCTTCGGATTCAGGTGACTCGAACTACTTTACGACAGTGAACAACATCATCGGAACTCTAGGGTCCTAAGATGTTTTTTCTGGATGTTCCTTTGCCGGTCATGAATAACGCGGCGGTAAAGGAAATTAAGAAAGTCCTGAAGAGTTACCAAGATGCTGCGTTGGATGGACCGGTAAGGGGCGGTGTCGTTTCCACGGGAGATGCCGCCTCATACGCTTTAGTCTGGGAGTGGGGAAATGCTAGACAGACCAAGCAAGGTCCAAAGACGGTGAAGGGAATGAATCCGGACGGGTCCTCGGTCTGGCTTTCTATTCAGGCTCCTTTTGGCTACATCAGAATTCATGAAGCGGAGTACATCAGAATTCTGGAGCAACAGATTTCGGATGCTGACTTTAAGCAGGTCGAATCTGGCAAAGACATTAGGAAGGTGCTGAAGCAGGTGGCAGCTACGGCTGGAGCAAAGATAGCAGATGTAATCCGGTCGGTAGCTCCAATAGATTCTGGTGACTTAAGAGAGTCTATCAAAGCAGCTACTCCGGACGACCCGGATTTGGATATCACGGACGACGAGATAGAACTTGGCAGGACAGAATTCACGCACGCGATAAATAGAAACTTGAAAAGGCTAAAGTGAGGAATGATGGGACAGGCTCCAGTACCAATGACGAATCCAATAAGAGGACAGAACAGAGGTAGAATAGAAGGAAAAGTTTACATGAATCGGAAGTTTTACGATCATGACTTTTCCGGTATGGATCTAACACATGCGGACTTTCGGGGAGCGACTTGCGTCAACTGCAATTTCGATAACTCGGATTTGAGTTATGCAACCTTCGAAGGGGCGAACTGCTATCGGTCCAGCTTCAGACAATCCAAGTTGTATCATGTGAACTTTAAGGATACGGTTTTGGCTGAGGCGGAAGTAGATCCAAGAGATTTTTTCGCGGCGACGATTACGTTGAGCTGCGATACCTTTGATAGAACAAAGTTGGGGAAGATGTACTCAGTGTACTGGTTATTCCTTTTGACTCTGGCCGACATAGACCCGACCTTGAAACAAAAGGTACTGGGAGTTTTGGGAGAAACGATTGGAGAGGAACGTGTCAAGCAGTTGGAGAGAAGTTTTGCGGATAGAACGCTGTAAGGGAGAACGACAATTATTGACGCGGTCGATTCCTATTTCCAGTACGTCTCCGGTCGGATGGCAGCAGTAAATCCAGACCGGCAGGTGGTTGGAATTTCGGACGCAATGGACTGGCCACAGAAGGGTGTGGTCATGAATGCTTTTTATCTACTGGTGTTGGGTCAGCGTCCAATTACCGGAAAGAGTTTTTGGTCGGCGGCTATTCCGGTCATAGTACACGAGTTGCAGTGGGTGTGGTTAATTGCCGGGTCAGACTTGACTCAGGGAAAAGTAGGACGAAGCCGGGGCGACCGGTACCGCACAAACATGACAATGAGGTCAGAGTTGTTGCAAGCCAGCTACGCTTGGTTTTGCCAGAAACAAGAATGGACAGTGACTGGCAGTACGCCATCGGGCTTGGCTTTGGAACCTACTCCAGTAGACCCAGTTGAATATGTTTGGTGGACACCGCTAACGTTTCTGAACAGATTGGATAAAGACTCCGGTGTAGCTTACGGAGCAGCGTCGGTTCAGTTAACGGATATGACAGCGGAGATTACAGTTTGATAGGAAAGAGGCAGAGAGGCCGGTCGACGGCTAGGGCCCTTAGTAGTAGCCTTACTCCCTGCCGAGTAAGAAAAATAAAGACAGGAAGGTAGAAGAGGAATTGAATCGGCAGTGTGAGGTCAGTACTAATGGCTCTTTCAAAGTCTCTAGTACAGCCGTTCCGGAAAAATACCTTACTGATTGGTGCTGGATGGAGAGCATTCTTTGCTCCATATAACCCAGCCCTAGGTTCGGGAGTAGCCTCAACGGCGTTGGGTCCAACGATGTTGGACTTGCAGACCGGTGGTCCTTTTAGTACTTATACCCTTCCAGCTGGTTGGACAGACTTGGGATGGATTAAGGATTTTAAGCTGACGCCGGGTTCTAAGATTGGTCAAGTGCGGTCCGGTTACAGAGGAGCGGTCCGGGCTGAGTATCGCGGTGAAGTTGGAGAAACGTTCGAGTGCAAATTCAGAGAGTCTTGCAGAATGCAATGGAAGGTCGCGACGGGGACAAACCCATTTAACTTGTTGAATGGTTCGACTCCGAGCACGGCCGGCCCTCTGTCGGCATCCGGCGCACCAAAGACAGCAATGGTTTCTTATTCGCCTAGCTTGGCTTTGAATGCGACGACAATTACGGTGTCTTCAGCTTCAGCTATCAACGTTTCGGGCGGAATGTTTATCGTAGCTGACCAGGACTACGTGCCTGGTGGTTCCGGTATGACGGGCATCGTTGGTTCCATCGGCGTGCCACTTCAGCCAGGTCAGGTTACAGACGTGGACTATCTGCGCAGAGTCTCAGACTTTGTGTCGAGAGTTGTATCGGTACAAGGAAACGTTCTTACTCTGGACCAAGCATTCGTTGGCGGCGGTTCTAGCTTGACGCAGTTGGCTCCTGGATTCGCTACTCCAGCGGCTGGCTCGAACGTCCAGGTGGTTTCTGGATGGGCAGCGAGAGAAGGCGGAACGTTTATTACTGAGTGGTCTTGCCTGTTGATTGCGGACACGGAAGATGGTGCTCAGCTGGCGGTTTACTATCCGCACGTGGCCCCGAACCAATTTCGGGATATCGCGGCTTGGACGATTGAGAATCAGGGAACAACCGACCAGACCGGCTACGAGATTGACGCGGTGTTCGAGGCACTGGCATTCGACGACCCACTCGACGGTGAGACGGTTGTTGGGTACAAGGCTTACTACCCGCGCTTGGGCCAGAACGTAGCTATCTAATTCTGTTGCGTAGTGAACTGTGGTGGGGCCTCTTCGGGGGCCCCATTCAGACCTTAGAATGGGGGAAGTTATGGAAGACGAGAAAGTGGCTGTGGAAGAAACTGCTGTTGCGGAACAAACTCCAGAAGAGCTGGAGCTGGCAAGAGAATTAGAGCTTAGAGAAACCCTCCAAAAAGAGTACGACCTTCGCTTCGAAACTGAAATCAATAAAATCTCTGCTCAGATTAGACAAGAAAACGAAAAAGTAGTCAAGGATGCTATCGAAAGATACCGCAAGGAACTAGCTCCGCCTACAGAAGAAGACATGCAGAAACTTCTGACTCAGGAGTATGTTGAGTTCAAGGTGGATGTAAAGACCAAGGATGCTAAGGGCGAGACGGTTATCAAGAATTTTGTTATCTCCGAGCTGTCGCAAAAAGTAGAAAAGAAAATCTACAAGAAAATCAAGGACATCTTGATTCCTTTCAGCACGGAATTGACGGCGCTATCCATGAACTTGATGGAAGGGGATGCGGCTAAGAAGATTGTTCAGGTTATGAATACGTTTGAGCCTGTGTTGGATGTGATGTCTGGAATTGCGGCGATAGCCTTGAATCCCTACGGAGAAGATGAGGACGTCACAGAAGACTGGGTAATGGGTCATCTTAGCTCTACGAGAATAGCAAAGATAGTAATGGCCCAGATTGAAGCAAATAGGATGCGGGATTTTTTCTCGCTTCTCTTCCGCGGTTCGAAAGCCCTGACGAATTAGGGCACTCTGCTTATCCTGCTGCCGCGGCACTGGCAGCTCAGATAGAGATGTTCGGATTGTCGAAGAGAGAATTAGAAGAGAAGTTCAAAAAATCTGAGCTAGTGATTCTCGCGTGGCGCTCACAAGAGATGTCACACAATCTGTCTGAGAAGACGAAAGATATGGGACAGGGCCAAGGACAGAGAACAAGTAAGGGTAAAAGAAGAGTACAAGACCCATCCATCCCAGAAGGACTGCCGGATAAATTCTTTGATGAAAACGGAGAGGTAAATCTTAGCAAGGTTAGTGGAGAAGAGGCGTGGCGATACCTTAGTATGCAAGGCATAAGGTTGCCAGTGATTGGTAGAGGTCGCTAGGGAGGCCGGCGATGGCTGGTCCAACAGTAAAAGAGATTCTCTTAAAATTTGGTATTGATAACAGCAATTGGAAGAAGGCAATTCAAGATTTAGCGAACCTTCTTGATCAGACCAACAAGAACGCTGCCAAGCAAGCAGCAACTGCTCAGAAAAACCTAGACGCTCAAAAAGCGAAAATACAACAGATTCATGATGCTCAGAAGGCTGCAGCTGCGGTAATTGATAAGCAGGTGGCTCAGCAGGAACTTCTGATTTCCAAGCAGAAGGCTCAGAAAGCTATTGCGGATGCGAGACTGGCTTCTGAGAAGGCCAATGCAGCACAGGTAAAAAACCAGGTCTTAGCACAGCAAGCCCTACAAGCAGTACAAAGAACAGCGCAAACACAGATAGCAACACAGTTGGCTCAGCAGAGACTGATAACGGCCCAGATTAATGCCCAAACGGCTGGATTGAGACAACAAGCAGCGGCGCAAAGAGCGGCTCAGCCTAGACGAGGTGGTGGGGGCGGTGGTGGTGGAAGAGAGGGAGGCGGTGGTGGATTCCTTGGTAGAATAGCTGGTGGGTTATTTGGTGGTGGTCCTTTCGGAATGATTGCTGGTGCGGTGGCATCGGCGGAAGGTTTCGAACATGCTTTGGAAATGGCTTTGGAGAAACTAAAGGAGTTCTCCAAGGAAGTAGGGCCACTTCAGCAGGTTCGGGAACAGTTTGAGAAGTTAGCGGCTTCCAGAGGTATCTCGGCTCCGGCTAAGTTTATAGAAGAACTGAGAGGAGCCACTCACGGGTTGGTTAACGATATGCAGTTGTATCGGAACGCCAACACGTTCATGCAGTCTAGTATTCATGCCTCCAACGAAGATATAATTTCGCTGACAAAAGCTACGGTTGGTTTGGCACGTGCTCAGGGTAGAGACGCGACAGAGGCGGTTCAGCATTTGCAGCGTTTCTTTCTGACTGGTCGGGCTATGACTTTAGCGTATGCCACTGGTATCCAGATGGCGAACTTGCGCGTAGGGCAGCTTGGTCATGGCACAGATACGACTATAAGAACGCAGATACAGTTTAAGCAGGCTCTGGAAGCGGTCACAGAGCAATATAAGATGATTGGTGAGCCTGCGGAGACCTATACTGAGAAACTGGAAAAGGTTGGAGTCGCGGCCTACAGAGTTTTGGAAGAGTTCATGTTGGGGTTGGAGAACTCTGCCGGGTTCAAGGCCTTTTTGGAGCAGTTGGATGAGATTGCGACACAGCTGGGAATGTTCTCTGAAAAGGCAGCCGGATTTGGGGAGAAGTTTGGAGACATTTTTGCTGGGGCTGGTATTGCTCTGGAAGGGCTAGCCGGTGCCTTTACTCTTATTAGGCCACTACTGGAAGGTGTTGTTAATCTAGTAGACGAACTGGCCAGAGAATTTACAGCACTGTCAGTAAGCTCAGATGATACAGCCGGAAGTTTTGACAAGATAAATAATGCTGCCCACCCCTGGCTGTCTTTCTTCACAAAGCTGACAGCTGGCATAGAGATAGTCATAGCCGGATTTACAGAGATGTCAGATGTTATTCTGACCGTTCTTGCTAGTATTGGTTCCGGCGTTATCAAATTTTTCCACGACATGTCCTCTTGGAAGACGATAGGTGAGCTGTGGAAGCCGAACAAGGGAGTACAAGAGGAGTGGGATAAGTTCTTTGAGCGCGAGAAGAAAAGAGCAAAGGACTTAGAGGACTCAGTTGGTAGTCTGTACGATAAGCTGAATGATGTTGGCAGACTAAAGCCGGGTGACTATAAGATTAAGTTCTCAGCTCCGACAGAGTTGTTCACAGATCAGCAGAGAATAGACGCGGAAAAGAAATACGCCAAGATTAAAGAGCAGTTGGTGATTGAGACATCCAAGACTGAGTTGGAGTACACCAAGCTCCGCATAGCAGACGAGCAAGAAATAATCAAGCAGCAGTATGAAAAAGGCTTGATAGCTCATGCTGACTACATAGATAAAAAGAAGGCACTGGATAAGCAAGAGATACAAGCCAGGATAAAAGATGAGAACGCTGAGTACGCTGCTAGGGCAGAGGCTTTACAGGCAGAGGTACATCAGCAAAAGGAACTGGCTTATCAGAAACAGATTGATGCGGCCCTGGATAAGCAACTTCGCTTGGCGGATTTGGATTCAAAGAGGGTGGAAGCGCAGGCAAGAATTAATTCTGCGAAAGATCTTTCTCCGGGTCAGAAGGCCGTAAAAACAGTAGAGTTGGGGGACCAATATAAGGGTCTGCAACAGCTGGTAAACAATTCTTACAGTGCGGCTATTCGGGTTTCCAGCGCAGAGATAGCGGAGATTCAGGCCAAGGAGAAGGTCGAGGCTCAGAAGCATCAGTTGGATTTGGCCAAGATTGCCAACGAAGGGGCTGGGAAAGAACGGGCTAGTAACGAAGAGTTAATAAAAGACATCCTCGACGCCAGAAAGAAACTGACGGATGAGCTCGAGAAGATGGAGAAGAGTCGGATTGACAGGGAACGAGCTGTCACAGAGAAGCAGTTTGCAGACCAAGCCATCTCTGCTCAGGAGTACCTGCAAAAGAAAGAAAGCTATATCGAGCAGGATTACGATGCGGTAGTAAAAGGAGCCAAGGCCCAGTTGGATGTAGAGAAGAACTCTGTAACTGGCCAGGCGGCATACGCACAGAAGTTGGTGGAAGCGGCTGAGACGAGAGAAAAAGCTCTTACAGCTTTGATGGACAGTGAATGGGATATACGAACGAAAGCGGCCAAGGAGGCGGTAGACAGGATTACTTCTGTACTGGAAGCCCAACTTTCGATAGAGCAGGAAGTAGCTAAGTCGAGCCCATTCTCTAATCGGACCAATCAGGTACAGATTATCAATTCTCTGGTAGCTGCTGAGAAAGCTCATCTAGAGATTCTGAAACAGCAAACGGCTCAGTTGGCTTCACAACCAAAACTGCAAGCAGAGAATCAGGCAGAGATAGCGAAGACGCAGCAGAAGCTGATAAAGTACGAAGAAGAACTGATAAAGACAAGGGATTACAGTAAGGACTTAGCAGACGAGGCCAGAAACATGGCTACGGCCGCTTCGCTCTTTCCAAAGGGTGGAAAGACGGCTGCGGGTCTGGAAAAGTATGCTCAGATAACGGAGACTCTGGGCAAGTTGAATCAGGATTTCCTCAATAGCGTTAATGCCAATCGCGGTGGCAGACAGGTACCAAAGACACCAGAAGAAATCTATGCAGCTTTGAAGTCGGAATCAGACAAAGCTGCGGGCGGTTTGAGAGAGTTGACGGATTCTGCATCAGCCGCAACGCAGGCGGCGGTAGATACTGTCCACGAAAAACTAGCGGTACTTTTCCCAGCGCAAGTGGATGTGGCCATCCGGGCTTTGAGTGAGTTTGCAGATGCGTTGGGCAAAGCGACACCAAAGGAAGGCGAAGGAACTTTCTTTGATAAGATGACGTCTAGGTCAGGTGTAAATTCCTTAGACGTCTTAGGTGGCAGGGCTGGTGGCGGTAGTATTCTCGAGACAGGGCCATATACGATGCATGCTGGCGAGTACGTATTACCTACCAGCATGGCTTCGGTATTCAATTCCTTTATCAAAGCTCTGGGTGACTTCACGAAGTTTCTTGAACCGAAGTTAGCTGCGATAAAGCCGGGAGTGTCTTCGACACCAGTTCGGGCAGTCGAGCCAGTTAGTCACCCTGAACCACCAACGAATGTTTTTAAAGAATTTCTACTGTCTCTGGAAAACTTCGGCCGGGCACTACTCGGCAAGAAGCCTATTCAGCCAAAGTCGATAACGGGCACGTCCGGGGTTAAGCCGCTAGGTAAAACGCCTACGAAACCTAAGATTGGGCAGCCAGGTGTTGCCCAGCCTGGAAAAACGACTCTGAAATCTTTGGCGCCGGTAAAGCCAAAGCAAGATACGACAGCCTTAGAGCAAAATCTAAAAACGCTGACTGACGCTATTAACAAGCTAACAGACCAGATTACTGGGTCTAGCAGTAAGTCAACGACTCCGCCAGCAAGTTCACCAGCTACCAGTGCACAACAGCCTTCGCTAGGTCAGCTACTAAAGCCAGCTACAAGTGCTGGTAGTGTTGGGGTATCTGGTCTGCCTACGCCAACGTCCCCACAAGGAGTAATGACTGATTCAGATAAGCAGGATTTGGATGCGAATCTGAATGCAAATACCACCAGCGGTTTGGGGAACTCTCAGGGTACTTCGGATTCTTTGATGGCGTTGGCTCAGTCGGCCCAGGCTGCGGCTCAGGCTTTGACTGGTGTAGCTGATTCGGGGGCAGCGAAAACATCTCAGGATGCGGCAGGAGGTGGTGACGGTCAAGGAGCAGATGATGGTGGAGGTGGGGGTGGAAGTGCGGCTAGTCAACTTGGCACTTTAAGTAAGGGCATTACCTCGATGATGGGTATGGTCGGCGGGGTCATGCAGACCTTTAAGACCACGGGAGCCTTTCAGGGGGCGATGGCTGGCGCTGCTTCCTTTGGACAAATCGGGTCTATGGTTGGTGGGCCGATTGGCGGGGCAGTTGGTGCTGTAGTTGGCGGAATAGCTGGTGCTATTTCCGGGGCCATGAGGGCGGCTACCGAAAGAATGGCGGAGCGGTTGGTAGCAGCTTTCAATGCTGTAATTCAAGAAGTACAGTCTGGGAACCAAACTCTCGGAGCTGGTATTGCTCTATCTATTCAACAGATTCAAACAACAGTAACTTCTCTGTCCGGGAAAAAGGGTGGAAGAGATGACCTGAAGCAGATACTGCCCAATATGGAGCAGCAGCTGGCTCAGTTGCAGGCTCAACAGAAGGCAGTACTGCAAAGCATGGACCAGCAGGTGACTGCGTTGAATGCTCCCTTGGCCTATCAGGGGCAGTTGGGTTCTATCCAGACAATTATCACAGCGTACCAGCAGTATATTCAGGCTGGTGGTAATGTGGTTACGGCGAATCAGTATCTGCAAGACTCTTTCCAGAATTTGGTCACGCAGGGAATGCAGCAGCTGAATCAGGACGAACAGGACGCGGTCAATAACGCTCTGAATTACAACAATCTGTTGCTACAGAGGCAGACGTTGATTCAGAACACGAACTCGGAAATTCAGCAAATCATGTCTCAGGGTGTGGCGGTGAGGCAGGTTCCTGAAGGAGTCTCCAAGGCTATCCAGATTCAGCAGTTGATGCTGAATAGCTCACAGCAGATGGACCAGCTGAACCAGCAGATTTCTGTATCTCAGTACCAGCTGACAGTACAACAAAAGATTTTCGGTTTGGCAACAACCAGAATTGGTCTGGAAAACCAGTTGGTGATTCTGCAGAACGAGCAGACGAATTACAGCATGCAGCAGATAGAAGCTTTGGGTAACGTGGTTGGGGCTTTTTCTACTAAGCTACCGACTTCGATGCAGGGGGCAGAGCAAGAACTTGGCTTCGGTGGGGCCTTTGTAAACCCGAGTACGGAGCCTGGATTAAAGCCAGTGCCTCCGGTGAAGACAGGAATTGCTCAGATTGACTTGCAGAACCAGTTGCAGTATCAGCAAGCCTTAGCGGCGTGGCAGTTGTCTCAGAATTTCCCGATTGGGTATATTCCAACAAGCGGAAATGTTGGCACGACTCCGGTTCCGACTACGATTGGTAATCCTTCCGTATATTCGGGTAGTGGGGGACCAGCCAATGAAACCTGGCTCACGCCAGGGTCTACCAGCATTCTAGGGACGGCAACAGGCGCTGCCACATCGTTTAATACGGCTCTTTCTGCTGCCAACGCCCTACCATCCAGTGTGATGGGTTCGTTGGGTACATCGGGCCTAACGGTAAATGGTGCTCAAGTAGATACGATAGGGACTTCTAGCGGTACGGCTCTATTAGTTGCGCCGGAGACTTCCACTAGTCCGTTGCAGACGGTGCCTATCATCACCGGTCCGGGCACGATGCAGGGGACAGGCATAGTCGGAACGGCGGCTGGTGTAGCAGGGGCAACGAACACTCTGTTTAACTCTCTAAGCGGGGCAAGCACACAGCTGATTAAGGCAACAGCAGGGCCAGCACCACCAGTAGCTCCAGTTTCTGTACCAAAATCAGATTTACAATCGACCTCAGAACAACCAGCAGCGGTAAATGTTATGGGAATGCAGATTCCCGGTGGCATGACACAGACACAATTTACGCAATGGTACCTGAAAAATAATGGCGATCCCTTTGATTTAGGTGGGGCATTTAAAGCTTATTCCACAGCAAGTCCGGCGCCTACGGCGTCTAATGTAAACCAGAATACTAGTTCTACAGCAGCAGTACAGCTAGCTACGACTGCTACTACAGCTCCTGCTTCTACACAGAAAGCAAACGTAGTCTCGACTCCGGCTGGTTTGGCTTTGCTGGTATCAACAGTTACGGAGGCAATGAATGGAGTAGCGGCTTCGGCAACCGGTACGTCAGTTACGAAGCCACCAGTTTCGGGTGCGGTGGGGACTACGGGTCTACCAGCACTTCCGGCTCCTGTTGCCAGTATGGTTGGGACTATGGCCAACCTGTTTAGCACTATGGTTGGGGTGAGAACAGGGAAAACGCAGCTTTATAGTCCCCCGAGTACGACACCAGTTTACAGTTCGGTTACGCCAACGTCTCCGTTGCAGACTCCGACAGCACAAGTGTCGTCACCAGTAGTTTCACAGGTGGTGGCACAGCAGTCGGTGGCGACAAATGCTCTGGTGACAACATCTTTGCAGAGAGTGAATGCGGAGACACAGATAAGCCAGTTGTCGAATGTTAGGGTGGCCTCAGAGACAGCTTTGGTTAATATGAAGATGACAGAGATTCAGGCGGATATGCAGAGAGTACAGATGCATAACGACTTGTTGACAAGAGTACAGACATGGGGTAGTACTTCGACTTCGCTGGAAACCATGTTGCAGCAGGTGTACGATAATAGAGGTCGGCAAGGATTTGGGAAATTCTATGGGGAGATTTCGAATCCAACGTAATGTTGAAGCTGCTGATTAATAACGGGCGTGGGCCGGTAGATTACACACGGTATGTAATCGCTTCTTCTATCAACATCGAAGATTCTATAAATACCCCTACGCTTATTTCGTTCACTTTGGTTAATGCGGACGCGGCTTTTCAGGTGCCCCTCCGGTCTGCTTACGTGTCTCTGATTAGCACAACGTCTCCGTTATCGGTGACAGGCGCATACATATCTACTGGGTACATTACGAATACGATTCAAAGAAAGTTTTTGGGGGGAAGTCAAAGAGCTGGTTTGGTCCAGAGATTCCAGCATTATGAATATGACGTGAAGGTTACTTCAGATGAGTATCTACTGAATTGCAAAGCGGTGCCTTTCGTGGCAGCCTATATCAATCAGACGATGGGGCAGATTTTAAGTAGTTTGGCAAATACGTTGGCACCGGGTTTTTTCGACCTGGCTGGTATTCAGGATGGAGACTTGATTCCTTATTTTGCTTACGACCCAGCTAGTAAATGGTCGGATGTGGCAAAGCAGTTCGCGGATCAGGCTCAGTTTAGATACAACGCAGTTGGTAAGAAGATTACCTTTGCTCCATATGGTGACGCTCCTTTGGGAGTTATCTACGATGAGGTAAATCAGCTGCCTGGTCAATTCGTTCCTTCGTCCTTGAATACGGGAGTACTGTCGGTCCCTTTGGTGAATGATTGTCTGGTAGTGGGAGAAATAGAACCGCAGCAGATGCGGGATGACTATTTCGTGGGAGATGGGTTCACCGGAAGCTTCTCATTGAAGTACAAGATGTTCCACGGCTCTGCAGATATTCTCTTACAGGATGATTGGACAGAGAATCAGCTGAATACATCTCAGTGGACGATGAGAGATTTGCAGAATCAGTTTGTGCTGGCTGGGGCTTTGAATTCGATTTCTCCTATCGTCGGTGGCAATCCGGTAGCACCAGCAATTCTCGGTACTGAATATATTTTGTCAAACAGCGGAGTTGAGCTAGGTGGGCATACAATTCTCCAGCATGGAGAAGTCCAGTTCAACGATGTGTCGATTGGAATTATCGGCGGGCTGTATGCTACGTCTGCGAACATGTCAATGTCTGGTTGCTTGGCTGGGTTTGATATAAGGACGGCACCGAATACGGTAGTGACGGTGACCCCATCGGGAGCAAACGGAGTTCAGATGTGTCCGATTCTCTCTGGAGCTTTGGTGGGGACTCCGGTAGTATCGAAGCAGAATCATCATTACGTATTGGAGACATACGTAACGGCAAGAAGATGGTCGAGGTATAATCAGATTTATAGGACCTTGGCTGGGACGGTTTTCGGTGATGATATGCTTCCGGCTTTGGCTGAAGTTACGTATGTAATCACGGATATTGATTTGGCGCAGGCTTACAACGTGGCTTCTTTGAATAATCCATTTATCCCTTCGTACACTCCGACTCTGACTAGATACACAGCTAGCGGAGTTAATCTGCCTAGTTTTGCTGCGTACGCGATTTTCAACTCGGTAGCTCTGAACGTTACTTTGGACTACACGTTGATATGGGATGCACCGACGGCTCTGTTGCAAGTGGCTGGGCTCACCGGAGCCAGGCCTATAAATGCGCTAGCTCTGACTGGTGGACAGCTGCCTCTGTTTGACCCTAATGACAACTTGGCAATGCCAGATACGACTCCGATTGGTCCGTTGGTGAACTATCCACTGGGATTTGGCATGGACCAAGATATTACTGCCACGATTGCCCAGAATGGGGATACAGACCAGTTGCAGTTTTATTCCAACACGATTCCAGGTGTTGGAGCGAGAGTAAGATTCCAAGCTTGGCAGGCAGGTCACGCATTGGCTAGAGTAAGAGACCCTGTCTCTGTATCCGGGGAAGCCGCTATAGTAGGAGACGACGGCGTTCGTTCGGCAATCATTACAGATATGCAGCCAATGCCAAGAACAAGCGATGAATGTGATTTGGCCGCAGCAGCTTACATCCAAGACAGAGAAATAACTCAGTTCGATGGAAATTATACGGTACAGAGTTATTTTTGGGATAGGACAAAAGATTACCCAAGAAGCGGAAGATTTCTATATGTAACGGCTCTACAGAGAAGTATCAGTGGGGAGAATTTCCTGGTTCGGTCGGTGACCACGACAGTGCTGGAAATGTTCCAGGAAGTATTGCAGTTCGATATTTCCTTCGGGCAGGACTTGTATTTGGACAAGCTGCTGAGACGGTTCGTGGATAATCCTCAGAATATTCTTGAGCCGGCGGATACGGCTGTGCCAGTAGACTTGCAGAACTTGCCCCCACCGGAAGAAGAAGGGCAGTTTACGACTTTTCTGGATAACTTGCAAAACTCGAAAGTAAGCTTTGCCAATGGTACGAGAATTATGGTGGACTTGGGAGCACCACCTGTTACAGGTGTAGAGGTGAGAAGGTCGGATACCTCTTGGACCTTTAAGACACCGAATCTGTTGACGGTGGCCACGACGCAGAAATTCCCATTGCCTCGATTGAGTTACGATGATATTTGGTACATGCGACTGGTGAATGGTAGTCAGACGTCTAGATTTACCAGAGTATTTAGAGTGAACTATCCATTGGTGCCAACTCCCCCTTCTTCGGTAACCGTGCAACTTGGCTCGGGTCCGGGGTCTACACAAGCGACCTCAGCTTTTCCTTTGGTTACAGTGGCTCTACCGACGAACTTCGATAAGAATATCTACGGCATGCAGATTGACCGTGGGCCATTATTTCTTGGTGGGGCTACGCATGTGACTATAGTGTCTGACCAGCCTGGAGATACTCGTATGGTATCTCTGTATGGTTACGATTCTTTCGACGACGCTATTACAGAAGTTTTGACTTTGAATGGGACTAGCCCTGTGACCTCTGTGAATCTTTACACGTCTATGGGTTGGATAAACGTGGAAGATTAAATGGCCAATGGAAACATAGCGATTACAGCTGGCGGAACGATTGGAACCATTGCTGCCAGCGGTTCAGGCATTTCATTTTTGGACCCTCTTTACAAGTATGCAAATTTGACCTTGCCTTTCAGTCCAAACGATCCTGGTTTGCAGTATACTTACGATAATTCTTCTCTGGCTCCGACTGTTTTTCTGTATGCGAGATTTTTCAACTTACTGAACGAGCCGTCTAATGGAATTTTGATTAACGTAGGGACATCGGTCTTTCCTTCCGGTGCTTTTGTTGGGGATTGCATAGATGTCAGAAGCAAGGGGGCGGTGGGTGACGGCGTAAAAGATGATACTGCTGCGATTCAAGCTGCTTTGGATGAAGCAGCTGTAAATGCTAGTGGTAAAGTGAATCAGGTTTCGAAAGGCCTGAGAATATTGCAGTCCAATACCGGGCAAGTTTCCAGTTCGGATAGTACGCAGTTTACTGGAAACACCGGAAACATGACCATACCTTTGACCAAGCCGACAACGAAAGGTACGCTCTTGTTTCTGGGTTTTGATGCTTTCCATTGGGATAATCCTCCAGTTGTCAGTGACTCGGCTGGAAATCCTTACACACAATTTATCTCTCAAGTAGATGGTGAACATATTACCTACGGCTATTACACTGTAAACAGCACAGGAGGAGCGGTTACAGCTATTGTGGCTGAGACTGGCGCGCATGGAAATTCTTTTATCATTGGTTCCTTTTTAGAGATACAGAGCTTGGTGAGCCCAATCGCGTTAGATGGAACTCCGGCTTCGAACGCAGCACCTCCTGGTGGGCCTACGTTTAATACTGGAACATTAAGCCTGACAAATGCGAACGCATTGGATACCGCGATTTCATTCTTATATACGGAAGGTTCTACGTTTCCGAATACAGTGCCACCAGTCGGCTATAATGTCGTGAATAGGGACTCACTGTTGGCAGCTGGTGGGGCACAAGAAATTGTGGTGGTATACCAAGATATAGCCATTTCTGGTTCCAGTCAGAACTTAGGAGCTTTGTGGAAGATTGACTCATCGAACGTAGGAGCAGTTGGTTTTACGGTGGCTTTTAAGGCAGCGCCTTTGACGACGACTGTGGCATTTACGGGACCGACAACGGTTTGTATTCCTTTCGGCGTGAACTGTTTGGTGAGCTACCAGAGCATAGATATGTGCGATGGTATCTGGTATTCACACGCTAGGCGCTGTTTGACGATGGATAATGGGGTAACTCTGAATATAGACGGTAGCATCATAAAAGCCAAAGAAGACTTGTTTTTACCGGTGCTTTATGTAGACCCGCCATCTACGATAGGCTTTGGTGCGCGACTGGATGGCCAGAGAACCTACGTCCTGAATGGTTTTGACTCTTCTGGAAATCCAGCAACAGAAACTTACGTAGTCGGTACCAGCACAGTCAATGGCACAGTTGTTTGGTCAGCACTTACAGGTGGGACGGTAACCCCGCCTTTCAACTATCCTCAAGGCCCAAGTGATATTGAGCCACCAGACCTCGGTTTCCAAACTGGAATTAACAACGTCGGAGACATATCTATGCTTGTGGTAGGTGGGCAGATTAAGTTTGGTAATGCTACCTGGCCTATCACAAAGCAATCGAACTTTACGATTCAGCCGCCTTCCCAGGTATATTTTTATAATTCATTTGGCGACCCTTTTACAGCTACGATTACTTTGACCGGCCAGGACCAGAATGGTAACGATGTAACCGATGTGATTACGATTACGGCCGCGACTTCTGGAACTAGCAATGTAACTTTTTCTAAGATATATGCCGGAATGTGTCAGACGACGGCTGGGAATAGCACTGTTCAGATGTTCTACTATCCACCTTTTGCGCAATCAAACCACAGTTTGAATGAGATTGGTTTCTTTGACATTCAGCAAGGTGTTGGACATGTAGCTACCAGTGGTCTTTTTGCGTTAGGAATGTTTCCTGGTGGTGGCTTTATTGTTGAGAACGTTAACGCCTTCGCGCCCTTTTCACAATTTAACTTTAATATTACTGCTACAGAAAAAGCCGTTTGGTACAAGTCCGTAGGTATAACAGGCGACTACACAGTGGATATACCAGCAGCCCATACTTATGAGGGTTCTCGGAATACCGGTATTACACTAACTGGGTCTGGGCAGGTAATTTTGAATGGAGATTGGGCCTACAGAAATGCCGACCAGAACTTTGGACGTTTCGCTCTTGGTGCTGGTATACCATCGGTTGGCTTTGCTAGACTTTGTGCGTGTGATAACTCTGTGGTTGAGAATCTGGAAATAATTTCTCCCTGTAGAGCGGCAGTGAGCTTCCTGCATAGCGACAATCCTACTATCAGTAATCTTTACATCCACGATGGCCACGGAGACGACCAAGGATTTGGAATTCCTTTTGATGGAGAGCAGCCAACTCCAGTTGATGGCGTGATTAATCTGGATTTTTGTAGAAATGCTAGAGTGGTTTTGAACAGACTTAATAATAACGAGTGGGGAGGGATCGCAGATTGGGATTCCTTCCAATCTTTGATTCAACAGAACGATATGGATGGCGGAAGATACGGCTATCAATTTGTATCTTTCACTCAAGAGTTTCAATGGGACTTTTTCGAAACTGGAGATGCTGGTTTATCTCCGGTGAACAATGAAATAAGCGGAAACAGAGCGACGATGATGACACAGCCTTCTCCGCCTCCGAATAATCTAAGTCCAACGGAAACAAATAGCGCAGGATTTGGTTGGGGATTCGGATTCTTTGATGATGGCGGGCCTGGCGAATATCTCGCGGCTCATGGTGTTGGTGATGGGGCTTCTGGAATTTCGTTCCATGATAACGTAGCTAATAGCAACGTAGCGGACTTTTTGGCCGCGAAAGATATTATCTTCCGTTCGTTGTATAACAACAGTTTTAGTAGTGGCGGAACGACGATTATCAATGGCTTGCAACAAGTATCGAATGAGATTCCTAGTGGTACGATAGATGGGATTAATGATACTTTTACACTAGCTCACACACCATCGCCAGGTACTTTGACTTTAACAGCCAATGGGTTACTACAAGATGGAACAGATTACACCTTGTCTGGGAATACGATTACGTTCCTGGCTGGACATATTCCGCCGGTGAACACACAGCTGTTGGCGTCTTACTCTTTCAGTGGGTAAATAGATGGGGCAGAGGATAAATCTTTCTTATCAGGTGCAGGGGATTCTTCCGCCAGCGAATGGTGGTGTGAGTTCATCACTCGCCACTTTGCAGTTTGCTGATAATGAAACCCCTTCCGGTGTGACGGATGGGGTTAACTCGACATTCCTTTTGGCTAACGCTCCGAGTCCTGTGGGTAGTTTGCTATTCGTTGTGAAGAACCCAGGAGGAAACGGTTTCGTTCTTTTACAGACTATAGACTATACGTTGGCAGGGAATGTTGTGAATACAACAGCACCACCAGCCAGTGGAGCTGCCATCAGGACTTGGTACCGATACTCTCAGTTCCCAGCCTTGTTTGGCGGCGAGCTGATGGTGATGAGTGATACCATCAACGTTGTGCTCTCGAATGGTTTTCAGTTCTCAGACAGTTTATCATTTGGGCCGGATGGCCTAGCCCTTGGTTTGCGGCCTGTTGTTCTGAAGCTGTATGACCGGATGATTCTGAATGACGCCTTTGTTATGCAGGTAAAGGCAGCGCAGGTTGTTTCGGATACGATGTCGTTGAGCGACGCTTTTGCAAAGACACTGCACTGAACATTTTTCTTTGAAAACGACGGCTCTTCCTGTATAATAGTTCTGCTAAGGACCCCAATTAAAAAATAGAAAGTTACCTCAGTGGCTAGCAAAGTCGTGAATGTACAACTCACGCACAGGAAAGCTTGTCTCCTTGGTGGGCCTGAAGTTTGGAAAGTAATTCCAAGTTTCCCACGTTATAAGGCGTCAAGCTTTGGCCGGGTCAAAGGCAAGAAAGTAATTTTGAGCCAGGTCATGTGTGGAAAGTATTTGGCAGTTCATGTTTACGATGGCGAGAAGAAGATTAAGCGTGTACATATTTTGGTCGCGGAAGCTTTCCATGGACCTTGCCCGCCAGGTAAAGAAGTGAATCACAAAGATACTGATAAGCTGAATAATCGCTCGGGAAATCTTGAATACCTAACGAGAAAGAAGAACATGGAGCATGCAGTAAAGAATGGGCTTACAGCAAAAGGAGAAAGGCACGGGAATTCCAAGTTAACAGAGGCAGATGTGAAAGAGATAAAGAGAAAGTTTGGACCGTGGTTTATTCCAAGAAAGAAGTTACCAGTTCCTATTCAGCAAGAGCTTAGAAGTATGGCTAGAAATCGTGGAGTAGCAATAGATTCAATCCATGCTATTCTACGTGGGCAGCTTTGGAAGCACGTATGAGAACGATACGAGTTTCGTTAACACACAGAAAAGCAGAATTGCTAAGTTCGTATCCGTCAGAGTTAAATGACATTTTGAAATATCGCAAAGTTGGCTGGGACTGGACACCATCGGGGAAAGCCTACATCCACAATAAAGCAGCAGGGATTGTGGACCCAGTTACGGGTGAGATTCCCGGATGGGACGGGTACATTCACCTGATGCGTGATGGTGAAATGGGTGCCGGAGTCTTTCTAGCAAAGAAAGACGAGATTGAGAAAACCCTCAGCGTCAAATTCAAAATAAAAGACCAGCGGTTACCCCTTGCTTTCGGACCGGAAGAAGTCACCGACTTGGATAAGGAAGGACGTATCTACCAGTTGGAGTGTGTGGAAGCAATGGTCAACGCTTCCATGACGGGTGGGTTGGTCCTCCAAGCGACGGGTTCGGGGAAGACGTACACAACAGGGAAGTTCTTTCGTCGCTTAAAGGGTAATGCCCTATTCCTAGTCGATGAACTTACCCTGCTCAAGCAGGCACAGGACGAGCTAGGAAGCGTTCTGGGGGAAGATATAGGGGTCATTGGTAACTCAATATTCGACCCCAAGCGGATAACAGTTGGGACCATCCAAACCGTGCACCTGCACAGAAGAGACAAGTCCTATTCCAGTTGGACCAAGAGTTTGAAAGTTATCATTATAGATGAGGTGCATTTAGCGCTGAATCGGAGAAACTTCCAAACGGTTCGCAGTATCAACCCACCAGCAATTTTCGGACTAACAGCCACATTGGAGTTGAAGAAGAAGCATATCGCTATGCAGGCGTACGACCTGTGCGGTCCGGTTATCTATCAGTACCCTTTGAGTCAGGGAGTAGAAGAAGGTTACCTGAGTAGGGGAGTTGCGGTGCAGGTCCTCTGCGATTCGGGGAAACCTGCTCCAGTACGGAGGGGAAATAAAAGGTTCTGGTTCCTGAACAGAATGTTGGGGAGGAAGGATTACCAGAAAGAGTATAGGGAGTACATCGTTGAGAGTGAGAAGAGGAATGAATTAATCCTCAGTTTGGTACAAGCGTGCCACAGTCGGGGGAAGTACATCATTATTCTGGTGGAGAGGGTTAAGCATTTGGAAACCTTGAGTGCGATGTTCGATGGGATTCCACACCTGTTACTCTATGGAGACAAGTCGGTAGAGGAAAGAGTAGAGGGGAAAGACCTGTTTGAGAAGGGTAAGGTAAGGGTCATCCTGACCAACAAGATATTCAAAAAGGGAGTCAACATTAAACGTGTAGACGTTATCCTGGACGGAGCTGCGATGAAGTCAAAGAATGACGCAGCGCAGAAATACGGACGGGGAGTTAGGTTGTCAGATGAGAAGTTGGGATTGATTTACCTGGACATTGGGGACGTTGGGAACAGATTTGAGAAAGCTGCAAAGAGTAGAATCAGCGCAATCAAAAAACTGGGAGTTCCGATATATAAGGTGGACCCCCAGATTGGAATTCTCAAAATTCTGGATTTAGCTGAGAAGAAACTGAAAGTAGAAGTTGAGAAAAGTTAGACAGGACGGGGCGTTTCGCCCTTCTTCTTGTTTTTTAAGAAGAAGGAAGATGGTACCTGTACCTGTAATAGGTAATATGACCACTGAAATAAGATTAAGAATGATGGCTTTCAGCCTAAGGGTAGAACGAGCGGTCAGACGTGACTTTGGGGTGCAGTGGTGGCGCCCAAGCGCAGAGGATGAGTTGAGGCTACTCAGACTGGAACAGTTCGAGCAGAAGTACAAAGTGACTCTGGAATGGATTCTCAAGTTACTCGTTCCAGTGTGGAAGCAAAAGTTCGGCAAGTTCAAAAAGGGTCAGGGTTTGGGTGTAGCGATTTCGACTCTGACCGGAAACGTGTCGGAGAGGATTATCCGGGACCAGATTAAAAGAGACTTCCCAGACGGGGAGAACATCCAGACGTGGAAAGCACAGGAACAACAGCGGCAGTGGTTGCAGGTGGAAGAGGTTGGTAATGTCAGAGAAGACTGGGAACATCCTGCTCAGACCATCAAGCGCTACAGAAGGAGGATGGGAGCACAGAGGGAAGAGCTGAGAAGGTTCTCCCAGTCACAGCGGAAAAGGAACTATAGAAATAATCCTTGGATATGAGGAGAATAAGAATGGGAAGGTTCACAGCTTTGTATCGGGAAGAAGAGAGACCATTAAACGTGGCGGAAATCGTGAGAGTCTTCCACCACGTAGAGGAAGACCACAGACGGTTGAAGATGAGTATCTGGGTACAGAAGGAGACCGTGATAGAAAAAGTTTTTAGAAAAGTAGTGAAGTGGAATCCCGGCAATTACCCGGACTGCGGTACGAGGGCTTGCTTTGCCGGGTGGACTTTGGTATTGAACAAAGTACCGTTGAAGTTCTCTGCTGGTGGATACCTGATGGACGATACGGTTAGCAATCAAGCTGGTCAGATTCTCGGACTGAACGTCCGTCAGAGACTTCACCTATTCCACGAACACCGCTCGTACGACGATTCAGCCAAGCAGGTAGAAGATTTGAGAAATAGAATCAACGAAGTATTCGAGGCGGAAGGATTACTGGTGAGGGTCTAGGAGAATAGAAATGGACATGATATTCGAGGGAGAGACAAGAATGAAGACGAACGACATAACGGTCATCAGACTAACCAAGGACATAATCATCACAGCCTGGTGGGAGCCGGGTGGGAAGTTGGGTGACGAACCTTTCTTCGTGGTGAGGCAGATGCGGTCTGCGGACACGAATGCCGGTGAGAAAACTTTTCGGTTCCAAAAACAAGAAGCCATCATGCTCAGCAAATTAATCTTGGCGGATGGCCTGTAATGCCCTGCGGCGGAATAGTACCGATGAAGGGCGGAGGCGGCACGGTCCGGACCAAGCTCAGTCCGAACGATGGTGGTTGCTGGATGTGTCATCGCGGAGGTTGTTTGCACATGGTTATAGAATGGGATGCTTACATCCATGCCCGCTGCGTTGCGGATTTTCTCAAAACAGATGAGGGGGCCTGTATAATAGAACACGGTCACGAAGTCCATTTGAATTTCGGCTTGGAAAAACCTTTACCAGTCAAGAAGGAGAACAAGAATGATGACTAGACAGGAACATTTAGATTGGGCTAAGCAACGAGCTTTGGAATACGCACAACGAGGCGATATCCAGCAAGCAGTGGCTTCGATGCTCTCCGACCTGAGAAAGCACCCTGAGTTAGAACACCACGCTGGGGGAGACTTAGGAATGATGCTCTTAATGAGCGGCAATATGAGAACTGGCGTTGAATGTGAGAAATGGATTAAGGGATTTAACTGACGCTGGCGAGCTTAGCGAACAAAAGGAGCAATAGCCATGAGCGGTTCCAAACATCATGCAGGACCAATCAGAAATAACTGGGATGTACCTCATAGTCCTGGAGTGCCGGATGAAATTGTGTACTACCGAATCTGGGAGAAGGATCATGTAGGTGGAAGCTATACTTCACCAGCTCCAGACTTTCGCGGGAGTAAGGAAGAAGCGGAAGCGACGATAGCTAGGATTGAGAGAGACGTTCCGTCTTTAAGAGGGCAGTTGGTGGTGGAGATGGAGACGGGCCATGAAAAAGCAGGCTAAGGGGCCGAAGTTCCGCGTGGGACAAATTGTCTACCTGAAATGCTGGCAGGGTAGCGGTTGGGGAAGTCCTTACGCCCGTGTCGAGCAGTACCGCTTAGGCGCTGACGGCTCGCACTGGTGGAGCATCCTCTACGGCGTCAACTTGACCGAGTATCCGCAGCGTCAGTTACGCGCCCTAACGGTGCGTGAGGCTGGCCCAGCGCGAGGGAGGAAGGCGTGAGCCACTTAACACGAAATTTAGTACGTATCGGACTAAAGAACGCCGACAAGATTCTTCGAGAGATGCCCAAAGAAGAACGCGACTTCATGCCGTGCTCTGAATGGGACATCATCGAGCATCAAGTTCTCTTGGCTCTAGGTGATAACCGATTACTGGAATTAGCCGCAGAGTATCTGATGGCCAAGCCGGAAGAAGATGCAGGCGATTGGTGCGATGCCTTCAATGCGTTGCATGAAGAAGTATCTCTACAATTCGGCAGCGATGACCATAAAGTTTGGCGGATGGCTCTTATTGACGCAGCAAAGCCATGACTACTACCCTGCGCCGGGATAGGAGGAACGATGGCTGAGAAATGGTTTCGTATGCAGGACGGTCCGCCGCTGCCGTGGGATGTGGGCATAGCAATTTATCGCGGATTATACGAGAAGCTTTGGAGTAGCCAGTCAGCGGAAACCGTCCACAATCGCGGCGGCGGTGGCTACGACGAAATCAAGGAAATGGCCAAAACATATTATGCACGCGATTGCCAACGGGAAGCCGAGCGCCAAGGCAAAGGAGACTCACCGCGATGAGCAAAGCGGATAAGGAACGGGAAGATATGCGAGACGCTATTGCAGCGCAGCAGCGCGGCGACAGTAAGCAGCAGGAGGCACGCGAGCGGTGGATTTGCACCGAGTGCCACCACGAACATCAGACCATGACGTACTGCGGCGTCATCACTATGGCTGGAGGTTGTATGTGCAAACACCGGTTTATTGAACTTGCCGCCCGCCAAGCGAGCCAGCCCAGCACGCGCGAAGTAACGCAGACCAATTATTCGCGTCTCTCTGCGATGCTATATCGCTCTCTTGAGCGACTTAGTTTAGCAATCGAAGCGTGCGGGAAGATTGGCTTCGAGGAAAGCAAGCCGATAACGAATGCAGCGCATGGAGAGATTTGGCTCGACCTGAATAACGCGCAAAAAGACGCCAAACTGAAATTGAAACATTACGCGCAGTTTGTTGCCCAGCCCAGCCACGCCAGCGGAGAGCTGGGGCAGGACCAATTCGACCCGATAGTGCACGAGGTCTGCTGCCGATGCGGACATTCTTGCGAATCAGAGCGCCAACGAGCAACCCAGGCAATGGCTGAGAAGGCAGCGCAGCCTCTGGACGCAGACCAGCTCAAAAGCTGCCTGTGGTTCTTCGCAGATGGCCAGCTTAACTTTGCCGTGACGCTTGACCGTTTGAACAATTTCCTGCATCAGCGCTCCCTCGCAGGAGCCGAGCCTTCACAGACCGTCTACCAACGCACCCTCGCAGCAGCAGCAAAGTTCATAGACGCCAGCCAGTACCAAGTTACCGGACAGATGTTACTGGATGCGCTGGGGGGCGGGGAACCGTCGCACGACAAACTGGCTAGTGCTCGGGCTTTCGTGAAGCTGTACTTAGAAACGTATGCAGATACTCAAAAACATCCTACAGCGGTGCAGGAAGCCCATTGCATTAGCGAGGCCAGGAAGGTTTTTGATTAGAAGGAATTTATTTGCAAGGATGCGACATAAGATTATGTATAATTCTTGCAAGCAAGCACGAAGGGTAGTCTCAGCACGAAGATAGAGTCGGAACAAGAACGACGACAGACGGTTCGGGGGAAAGTGAATGTCTGAAGAAACATTCTTGTCTGATGCGCATTTTGTGGATGAGCTGATAAAACGCCTAATTCATGATCGCCAATTCTTGGAGACGGCTTCTCATTTACTTTCAGCGGAAGATTTCTCGAAACTGGATGCACACGAAGGCAATGAAAGAAAAGTAGTGGCTGGTATGGCTCTGGATTTCTGGAACAGATACAGAGAACCATTGGGGCCGATGCTAAGGGCGGAATGTCTACAATGGTCTCAGAGGTCTGGGGGTTCGGCAGCGAACAAGGCCAGGTTCTTGGAATATGCAGATACACTGAAGATGAATGGCCACAAGCCTGCACCAGCCGAGGCGGTGCTGGAGAAAGTAAAGCAGTACAAGATAGACAAGGAAATCACCAAAGCTATGCTACAGATGCAATCGGGTCTGGAGAAAGGGCTGATGACGCCGGACTTATTCATGGCGGCGGCGAGAAATGTGGTAGACGCGGTTGGTAAGGACTTTGGTCGGCCAAAGAATATTTTTTCCGATAAAGAACTGGAATTGAGAATAGCGCGGCGGCAGCTACAGATGCAAAGGGATAGGTTCCCGGTACTTCTCATTGACCCTATCGACAGGATGATTAGGATTATCTCCAGACGACACTTGGGACTGATACTGGCTCCATATAAGAGGGGGAAGACAACTCTCTTCGTTTGGTTGGGACTAGCCTATGCTTTGCAGGGACTTAACGTACTACACTTCACATTGGAAGACCCAAGAGAGGATATAGAAGACAGATACGATTCAGCTATCACTGCCCTGCCTACGACCAGACTGGCTCAGGTACCTGAAAAGGTGCGGGCACGGTTCAAGCTCTATAAAAGGTTGATTCGGTCCAAGGTAAAGGTGGTCGATGGGACGAACGGGGACACGACTATCGGTACGGTAGAGAATACTTGGGAGAGGGAAAGAAACAACGGATTCACAGCAGATGTGGTATTGATAGACTACGACGACGAAATCCGGCCCATGAAGAAGAGAGATGAAAGGAGAATGGAGTTTGCGGACATCTATCGGGACTACAGATCGTTTCTTGGAAGGAACCAATTAATCGGTTGGGTAGCTTCCCAGACGACTAGACGGTCGGAAGATATGAAAATCATCTCCGGTAAGGAAATCGCGGAAGATATCTCAAAGATAAGAAAAGCTTCTTTCGCGATGAGCATGGGCAAGGGAGAGTGGGGAGATAACTCGGTCTTCCTTTGGGTGGCTGCACACAGATACGATAAGCAGTATGTCGGGGCTCACGTTATCACGGACTACGACCGGGGCATATTCTACGACAGAGACGAGACTTTGAAAAGGGAGAAAATAGAACGTGCGAAAGCAACAGCGGCAGCAACGAAACCCTAAAATCGGTTACCATCATACGTCTTGGGAATGTTGGAAGCAGATACAGAAGGCTGGGGCTATCCTTCCTTATCGGCACATGAGACACGAACAGGAATTGGTAGACTCTGGATTCAAGCCACCAGTTCTGGGGGTTTGGATTTGGACTGAGCCTATGGATTTGGCTTCGGAATACGCCAACGTGTTTTGGCACGTGTGTACTAAAAGGACGAAGAGAGTCGTGATACTACAGGTCGAGTGGTACGAGAGTGAGAGGTTGCTGACAGGGGATGGGAGAAACTATGTTTCCCTCTATCACAGAATCACGTGGGACAATGTGGTGGAGTTTCACGAGAACTCGATAGCGACCATCCTCGGTAGTCCGATACCACTGGCTGGAATAAAACTACTAAGGGAGTACGACTTTTCAGATCATGTGAGGATAGTCCATGACTTTAATCGTTCCTACGGCGTACAGGCGCCTTTACTACCGGGAAAGGAAACAGAACATTTGCCTGAGGTGTTTCAAGCCAGCCACAGTCGGCTTGAGATGCGACAAGTGCAGGGCTGAAAGAAAACAACAGAACGTTGGGAGGAAGAGATGAGAGTAAAAGTAGGAACTCATACGGTGACTGGTGGAGATATATGGGGTAGAGCAGCAGGCATCTTGGAAATGTTGAGAAACCGCGGTGATAAAATACTAGCTGTGGTATGTTGCGAGATGACGCTGGTGATTTATCACGAGTATGAGGAGAAGTAGATGAACAACGATTACGCAGAAGATGCGGAAGAGATACTGGACACTGCTATCCAGAAGGTGCCAGAGGATGCCACGGAAGTGGACATCCATGTTACGTGGAAGACTCTGGAGAGCGATAACCTAGAATCGGAGTACGTGCCGGATGTAACGGTGAAATGGAAGAGGGGAGTATGAGGTGTTTGACTTCTTCGATATCCTCTCCCAGCACGGGATTGAGGTAAAGGAAAGTTACGGCTCGGAAGACGAGTTCAGAATCAATTGTCTGTTCTGCACGGACATGGGAGTTAGTTAGATGAAAGAAAAGTGGAGGCCAGTTTGCGGGGGAAAGTATCAGATATCTGACTCGGGAAGATTTCGTAATGCTAGAACAATGCAGCTACTGAAAATTGGTCATGGAGCTACAGGCGGTTATGCGACAGTTGTGTTTTATGATGAACAGGCTCGTCAAGTTACAAAAAGAGTACATCGTTTGGTAGCAGCAGCCTTTCTCGGTCCTTGTCCAGTTGGTATGGAAGTGAATCACAAGGATACGAATAAAAGAAACAATTGTTTGGACAACTTAGAGTACGTGACCTCGAAAAGGAATCATGCACACGCTAGGAGTAGAGGATTGTGGTCCTCTTGTAGAAATCGCTATTATCTTACTCCAGAATTGGTTTTGAGAATTAGAAAGGAAGCAGCAACAAGGACTTGTGCTGACGTTGGAAAAGAATTTGGCCTAGCCCCTCAGACAGTTTCGAATATTAGAAACTACAGAGTTTGGAAAAATGTTTAACTTTTTTGAGCTGCTAAGCCAGAAGGGCATAGACATTAGGGAGAATGCCTCTAGCCAGGATGAGTATCGTATATGCTGTTTATTTTGTGTTGATATGGGCTACACACCTGATTTTAAGTTCAGACTTGGGTTCAACGTTCAATCTGGATTGGGGCATTGTTTTAACTGCGGTTGGTCTTCTAGAAAAGTAATCATAGAGATTCTGAAAAAGCTGGGAGAAGGATACCAGGAAGTAACGACGGAGAACTACACCAAGCAGACTAGGAAAAGACCGGAGCCAGTTAAGTTACCAGAAGGATTTGAGCTATTAGCAGACACGGATGAAGACGACCCAATGTTCGGGGAAGCAAGGCGGTATGTGGCAAAGAGGGGAATTACCGAGAATCAGCTGAAAAAACACCTAATAGGAGCGACGGTAGCCGACTATCGTTACAAGAACAGTATCATCTTCCCCGTACCAATGGCGGATGGGAAGCTGGCTGGTATCGTGTCGAGAGACTACACGGGAAAGCGGGACCCAAAGTATTTGAACTCCATTGGTACGAAAGTAATCTATAACGTGTTTGGGGACTACTCGGAAGTGGCTGTGATTCTCTCGGAAGGGATTACGAAGGCACTGGCCATAGAGAGGGCGGTAGGAGAGGGCATATGCTCTGGTGCGACTCTTGGCCACTCCATAACGGACACGCAGATAGAAGGGTTGAAGAAATTCCGGGAAGTAATCCTTTTTCCAGACCCAGACTACGCCGGGCTGGTTGGGTTTATTGGCGTGGCGGCGAATCTGAGACCAGTGGTGAGGAAAGTAACAATGGCGTGGCCATGGCCACAGAGACAGGCAGACGACTTATCGGTAAAAGAAATCAGAGAGCACCTGAGAAATAGAAAAGAGTTTACCCCAGCGGTGCAGTTGCGGTTGAAGATGGAGTTGAGAGGTAGGGGATGAGTCAGAGTAAATGTTGGCAATGTCATCGGGAAGTTTCGACAACGTGCGATTGTTGCGACAAGGCACTTTGTGATTACTGCTACGACCAAGGACAGGGCAAGTGCGACTACTGTGTAGAGAACTGTGACCAGAGGCACAACGATTGCAGGACGAAAGAATAAAAATGGCGGAAGTAATCCTAGTGGACGGGAAAATGATGGGCTTCCGGGCTCACTATTCTCATCTGGCTCTAAGAACGAGGCAGGGAGAATCTTCTGGGATGCTGCACGGGTTTCTGGTGGAGTTGATGCAGATAAACAAGACCAAGCCAGAAGCCAAGATTGTGGTCTGCTGGGACGGACCGGGGAAGAATTGGCGGCATGGGGCGTTTCCAGCGTACAAGGCGAACAGAACCCATAACGCGGAATACAAGAATCTCATCTCCCAGTCGGAAATTCTTTTACACGCTTTGCAAGATTTGGGATTGAAGGTGGCGGTCGTTGCGGGTGTGGAAGCGGACGATATGTTGGGGGTGCTTTCCACTAGGCTTTCGGAAAAGAATGACGTGCTGGTGTACTCATCGGATAGGGATATGTACCAGTTAGCTGGGCCACGAGTAAAGGTGTGGCCTGGATACAAAAGTAATCCGATGGGTACTCAGGAGATAGAAAAGTGGTTGGGGGCTCCGTTCAGCTCGCTCATGGAAATCAGGGCCATGGCTGGTGATGCTGGTGATAACCTGAAGGGTTTACCGCGAGTTGGGTACAAGACGGCGGTAAAATTGTGGAAAGGGGGTACGACGCTCAAGTCCTCTTCGCATGGCTTCGCACAAGAGGACTGGAACAGAATGCTAAAGGAACACAAATTGGCGTTAATAATCAGGGACGAGAATGCTCCATGCTGGACAGACGTGCAACGATTAAAACTCGGACAGTTGGTGCACGCGATTGTGAGACAGCCGGGTCGAGATATGGTTTTGGCAGAGGAAAGGAAGCGGAAATTCTACGAGTTTCTGGGACGTTATGAACTCGAAGAAATCTTTCGCTCCCGAGCGAAACTTTATGCCATTCCATAATTGACATTAGATAAATGACATACTAAAATCGGGCTACGTTGTTTCTCTCAAACAAATCAAATTACGGGAGTCGCGTCTCTATGAGAAAGACAAAAGAGCAAAGGACGGTTGAATTGGTCGGGCAGTACCGGGGCCTGGCCATGAAGCTTGCGTGGGACTATTGGAAGCGGTTACCAGCAGCCACGAAGATGTGGGTGGACCCGGATGACCTGATAGCAGAGGCCATCTGTCATATCGTGACGTTCGTGTTGAACGATTACGATAAGAAGCGGGCGAGCCTGAGTACATTTATGTATTGCAGTACGAATGGACATCTCATGAACTTCGCGTTGGCCCAGACCGCGGCCAAGAGATATGGATTCCGGGCGGACTTGGAAGACGCGTGGGGAGTGGGAGTCAAGGAGTCAAAATTCCAGTTGGTGGATGCCCTGAATGCTTTCGAGGCGGTTTACGGTCAGGCTTCGGAAGGATTGCAGGACGAGATTTGTCAATGGTTTGGCGTGGATAGAAAAGCCCCGAGACGGTCTGCGGAAGGGAAAGAGTTGATTCGGGAGTTCGGTCATCTGGCTTACCAGAACAGACTCTCTGAATCGGATTGTCGGCTCTTATTGCGGAGCGGAGTATGGGTTCCATAGAAGACAAGCAGCTGCTGTGGTGTCTCCTTTGTAGCAACCGGTTCACGGTCCGGGACGCAGAGGAGGGAAGATATCGGGGAGGGACCGGTATCTGCATGGAGTGCTATACCAGCATGGCGAAAAGTACAAAGACTTGTTTCGGGAAACAATCAGGCGAAGGCTTGGCGGGGTATGACGAGTCAGCGGAGGAGTGCCTCCGGTTCTGTCCGGACCGGAAAGTCTGTAAAGAGTTCGTCACCATTCAAAAAAGGCTCGGTTAGGGAGAAAGCGTTCCACTTTCTACAGAAAGACAGGACGTTACCAGAGCTACGTACGTTCATCCGAAAGCTGGGGGCATCACCCCAGGACCTCCTGAGGTACCTGAGGAAGTACGAGTTAATCATGGAGTTTCAAGAGAAAGTAACCTGGAAGTATCATGCCTGAGAAGAAAAAAGAGAATAAGCTGGTTCTGGCAAACGGGCCTGTGCCAAAAGTCGTGCCTCAGTCGGACGAGACCCCGATTGTGTATTTGTCCCATTCGATTGTGCATACCAAAGAACTGGAAAGAGAATTTCTGGATTGCACGGGTGTGAGATACAGGTGCTGCTCATTTGTGTATCTGCACCCGGAAGCAATCTACTGGACTCCTAGAGCGTGGGAAGGCTACGAAGTAAATGTGGAACGGGGCAACCATATCATGATGGATTCGGGTGCGTTCTCGTTCCACACCTTTCTATTCAAGAACAAGAACATTCCTAATGTCAACCAACTCAGGGATAAGACGATAGAGCTGTACGTGGAGTTCTGTAAAAAGAGACAGAAGGAATGGGACTTCTATGTGACGTTCGACTACGTTAGAGAGGTGGAAGTGGTATGGAGGATTACGAAAGAGTTGGAGGCCCATGGTATACGCCCAGCTCCGGTATATCACGGGGACAAGTCATTAGATTGGATGCGACGGTATCTGGATGCCGGTTACAAGAGAATTGGTATATCGTCTTTGCTGGGAGTGCGGTCGAAGCACACCACTTTGAGATTTTACCTGGACAGGTTATTCAAATTGGTGGAACCTTACAAAGTAAAGCTGCACGGATTTGCCATGACTTCTCTGTCAACGATGTATGCCTATCCTTGGCACAGTGTGGACTCGAGCAGTTGGAGCCGAACGTCTTCCTACGGTTGCATTTACCTAGTGGACGAAGGCCGAAACTCTTTACGCTCGATACACGTGTCTTTAGAAAATTCTACGAATACGAATTCGGTTTCCAAACTATCAAAGGAGAGCCAGAAGTCAGTCCGGGATTATGTGGAGGGCAAAGGCTTCGACTTCGACTTGCTAAGACGGTCGGTGACCTACAGACACATCTTTAACGGTTGGTTGTTCTCGCACTTAGGGAGTTTCAAAAAACAGATACAGGATACGCACGTAAAGTGGGGGACACTTCTATGAGTAGTCTGATTATGCCGGTAACGACAACGGTCAAGATACCGGGACTTTCCAAAAAGGCTTTTGAACAGGACGTGGAGTTGGCGATGACGAATATCCTGCTATCACTGGAGAAGAATTCTGGAAAGAAGATAGTAGGAGATGGGAACTTTTCTGCTACTCCGTCTAGGGTTGGAAGAGCGTATGTAGAATTGCTGGACGGAATGTTTCATGAAAATGGGGTGAAAGAAATTCTGGCTACGACGTTTCCAGCGAAAGGCGACGAGATGGTAACCGTTGGACCAGTAGACACGTGGTCAGTATGTGCCCATCATTTCTTACCAGTGCATCTGCATGTATGGCTAGCATATATTCCAAGAAAGAAAGTGCTGGGGCTTTCTAAGTTGGCACGGTTGGCAGAGCTATTGGCTAAGCGGCCTGGATTACAGGAGGATGTGACATTCGATATTGCTAAAACACTTTATGATGGGTTGAAACCATTGGGGGCAGCTTGTCTTATCAGAGGTAGACATCTCTGTATGGAGATGAGAGGTGTTAAGAAATCTTCGGTGACTACGACTACATCTTTACAAGGAGCTTTTAAGAAGAATGCTGCGGCCAAGTCTGAGTTCCTAGAAGCAGTCAGAGCAGACATGGCAGATAATGGGAGATGGTGATGAACTGGGCGGAGGTTGAGAAGCAACAGTTACTGGATGCGGCATCCATCCTAGAATTGGTGCCACAGAGAGCGGGAGTTCCTTCCTCAGATTTCGTTAGAGTAAGGCATGGGAAGAAGTATATTGAGATGTCTCTGTCCTCAGTAGTGAATGCTGTGGTCAGGGTAGCGGGCAAGAACTTGGAAGAAGCGAAAGACTTCTTCGTGGATAGAAGGTTGCTGATACCTTTTATTCAGGTGGGTAAGGGATGGAAGGGAGATTTCAAATTAGGGCTGGAGGATAGCAAATGGCTATTGAAACAGGGCAGTCGAACAGCGGAATTGACAATGCGGATGGAGCCGCTGGGGGGATATGGCTCATGGAGGGAAAAGGCTGGGTTGAAGGAAGTGAAGCTATCGGAAGAGTTGAGGAAGCTATTGCTCGTCTCGCAAGGGTGTGCGACGGCAGACCCATCGCTGCCTTTTCTCAACTGCGTGTATATCGGGGAGAAGCTGGTGCTAGCCACCAATGGAACCTTAATGTTTGTTGGTTTGAGGCAGAAACAAGACAGCCTACGCTTCCCTTTTCCGATAGGAGTGATTCCACTAATAAGTGACAGTCTGGTTCAGGCGGTGGGCGTGGAAGGGGACCAGGTAATCCTGGATTGCGGAATAGGTTTCATCGAAGGCTCGGTCTCGGCCATCACGCGGAAAGACTTTCCAAAGAAAAGTATCGTCGAGAGGGCACAAGCAGCGAAGGCCTATCCAGTACTGACAAAGTTGCCGGCGGAGAGAGTAGCGAGGATGCTGGAAAGGTTATCTGGGTATCTGGCCAGTGTCAAGCGAGAAGACCTTATCCTCAGATTGGAAGTTGGGGGTGAGAAAGTAAAGGCTATCGTTAGGGTGCAGCAGGCGAAGTTTGAGGAGTCAATAGAGGTAGAAGACCTGAAAGGAGAAGGGACTTTGGACTTTCCTTTTGATCTTGTAAAACCTGTATTGGACTACATAGCTGAGCACGATGAAAAGATTACGATCCGGGTGGATGAGAAGAAGAAGTCTCCTTATCTGATTTCTGGGGCGAGTGTGGCACTGTTGGTGGCTAGAAGGGAAAAGTAATGGCTTGGCAATCTCTATTGAACTTCGACAAGAAAGAGAAGGCTTTTACTCCTGTCGAAAAGAAGGAAAAGAAGCCTAGGGAGAAGAAGGCGACTCCTGGTAAGAAAGAACGTGGTTGCGAACACTGTCCGCTGAACGAGGTAAAGGGTCTAAAGAAGGTAAAGAATCTCGACAAGATTAAGGGCAAAGCCATCATGGTGTGGGCTCAGAATCCTGGCGAGGAAGAGAATAGAGAAGGACGAGAGTTGATTGGAAGAGCTGGTCAGCTCTTGTGGAAGGTAGCGGCCTCGGTTGGATTGAAAAGAGAAGATTGTGATATTCAGAACGTGGTCAGGTGTTGGACCATCAGTAAGAATGAAATCGGTCAGTGGGAACCGAGAGAACCTTCGAAGGAAGAAATACATGCGTGCTCAATCTACAACGAAGAAGCCCTTGAAATTGCAGGCGGAAGAACTAAGGTACATCTTGTCCTTGGCCTCGTTGCGGCGAAGCATCTTCTTAAGGGAGATTTTAGAAAAGACCAAAAAACGTTCTACTCGGAAAAACTCAAAGCGTGGGTAGTGTGTGCATCGCATCCTTCCTATTTCCTCAGAGGGGCCCCAAGGTCGAAGTTGAAAGAGTTTAGGGACTCACTGGCCTCGGTAGTCCAGAAGGCAAATCTAAAAGGTGGTAAGTTTGCTTACGTAGAAGGGTTGGATGCAAAAGCGATTGGTGTGAATGAACTGGACGAGGAAGAGAAGAGAATCAGGGCATCTGGTAAGAGGGTCATTTTCGATATAGAAGACGGGACGGATGAGATTGGGAACAACGTCATCGTCTACGTTGGGTGGTCCTATGACAGGAACAAGGCCAGGGGGTTGTTCCTTTTTCACGAGAAGCTGAAGAAGAACAAAGAGATACTGCTAAAGAAACATTCCTTCCTAAAGAGAGTCCTGGAAGACCCAACGATTAAGAAAGGGTTTCAGCACGGAGTCTACGACGTCTGGAAGTTACTGGAGAATCTGGCGATAGCGGTCAAAGGATTCGACCACGACACTCAATACTCTGAGTACTTTAGGTTCTCCGGGCAGCGTTCCTATGGACTGGCTGCGATTGCGGATAGGAGGTTCAAAGAGTTCGCTGGGTATAAGGGGATACTGGACCCATATCGGGATAAAGGTACGCAGTTGGTAAACTTCTTTACGCTGCCTCCAAAAATCATCGTTATATATAATGGTGCAGATAACATCCTGACCAAGAGAATAGAAGAAAGCAATGATGGGAAGGTCCCGCAGGGCTTACTGAAAGTCTACGTACTGTGTGCCCCACAGTTGGCCAGGATGGAAGAGAGGGGACCATTATTCGATTCGGAGTACTCAAAGATACTGGAAGAGTGGATTCCAAAGAAACTGGAATTCCTACTGAAGAAGCTGCGGGGACTATCCGGTTCGGATAAGTTCAATCCCAATTCGCCGGTTCAGGTGGCAGAGCTCATCTACGACAAGCTAAAGTTGGGCAGATATCTGGATGACAAATGGAAAAAGGACTTCCCGCGTTCCACGGATAAGGATACGTTGCAGTTGTTGGAGTCTTTCAGTCCGGTACCAAGATTGATTACAGACTTCCGTCAGCTCTCAAAGAAGAAGGGCACGTACATGGATGGGTACAAGAAGTCGGCAGAGATGTACGGAGGAAGGTTGCGGACAAAGTGGTGGTTGACTGGTACGGTTACAGGTCGGTTGCGGTCTGGTGGGGAGCGCGGAGAGAAGGAAAAATCAAAAGGCATTATCAATCTACAAAATATTCATGGAGAATCTGAAATCGAAAACCTTTTGGTATCGGATTTGAGATGGCGAGAGCTGTATGGACTATGGGAGGAGAAAAGACATGGTAAAAAGTAGGGTTAGATATGAAGATAGGAACGAAGAGTGTGCTGTACGGGGCACACTGTTTTTTCTTGCACCCGTGGTTTGTGGCAGCGGCGTGGTGGCAGTTGTTTGGGTTTCCGTGGGACCTTAGATTGTGGGTGGCCTTCTTCGTACACGATATCGGTTATTGGGGAAAGCCGAATATGGATGGAGACGAAGGAGAGGAACACCCAAGAACGGGTGCTATCCTCATGTACAAGTTATTCGGGCATGAGTGGTGGAAATTTTGTATGTACCATTCTCGGTTTTGGGCAAAGAGACACAATGAAAAACCGTCAGCTTTGTGCATAGCGGACAAGTTGGCTATCTGCTTGACGCCAAGGTGGTTGTATCTGCCGATGGTAAATTGGACAGGAGAGATTGAGGAGTACATGAAGTTTGCAGGCAAGATGAATAACTTACCGCCTGGATTATCCCAACGAGCTTGGCACGATGGGATGGTGAAGTATGTCAGGGCTTGGGTGGAAGAACACAAAGACGGGAAGGAAGATACCTGGACCAAGCCAAAGTCGAAGCAGACTAGTGACAAGAATGGAGTTTGGACGTGAGCCTGCTTTCCAGATTCGGGGATTTGGATGTATTTCTATCGGCGGACAACAGCCAGCTGGAAATTAGAGTGCTGGCCCAGATGTCTCAGGACCAGAAGCTGATTGGCTTGATTCAATCGGGAGAGGACATCCATAGTTCAGTCGGTCATGTTCTAACTGGGTGGCCAATAGAGAAAATCAAAAAAGACCGTGATATGAGAACGACTGTGAAGGGAATTCACTTCGGAATCATTTACGGGTTGTCGGGGGAGTCCCTGTACTGGAAGCTCAAGACGGAAGCAGCTGAGCAAGGTAAGCAGTTCAACATGAGTAAGGAGCAGGTGATGGCTCTGCACTCAGCTTACTTTAAGAAGTTTGCGGGAGTAGATAGGTGGCTGAAAGCTCAGGTGGAATTTGCACAGGAGCACGGCTACGTTCCTACGCTATTCGGATTCAAGAGAGAGATTTCTCCATTCGGGGATGAGGACAGGGCCACGTTCTGGGCGAATCAGTCCAAGAACTCACCTATTCAGGGAACGGCACACCAGTTGCTTCTCATTGCTTTGGCTATTCTGGAGATTAAGAAAAAGACTTACCATCTGTTACAGAGGTTGGCTATGGAAGGCCATGACGCATTGGTCAGCTTTGTAGCATTGCGAGATCTACTGGAAGCGTACAAACAGATAATGTACCTATTGGAAACAGACGTTCTCATCTATGTGAAAAAGTGGTGGCCGGAGATAGATTGGCAGGTACCGCTTAAGGCAGAAGCAAAAGTCGGGTTCAGATACGGGGTTAAGATAGACTACGCAGGTGAGTCGGTTGAGGAGTTCGTTGAGAAGTGGTGTAAAGAGAATTACGAGTTTGAGAAGAAGTTGAAGGAAGATATCGAGAAACCATTTGAGCTTTCTGTATAATATAGAGCCATGATAAAGAAACTGCCTATCGGGGAAGTGAACATCAAAGAGATAGTGGACCATCTTGCCTTTGAGGAAGAGGACTTACAGACGGCGGCACTGGAACAAGCCAAGTTGTATATGGCTGCTGCCACCTATCGTGTCAAACAGATGCGACACAGACAAGAAGCGGAAATGCATCTGGATAATCTTCGTGTGGACTACGGGCTGAAGTTAAGAATGAAGTACAAAGGACAAAAGGGAACGACAGAACGTTTCATCAACGATATGATTGAGCGAGTGCCCGAGATACGCACAGCAGTTTCAGAAGTAGCCAAAGCGAAGCGGTTCGAAGAGTGGTCAAAACTTCTCTTGGATGCTTTTGAACATAGAAGGTCTTCGTTAAAGATACTGTCTCAGTTCATCTTTATGCAAGACACTTTTACGGGGAAGTTCGAGACAGGTAAACTGAAAGCTAGACGGGCCGCGCTGAGGGGTCAGCTTGCTGAACAGGAGGAAGTATGAGCTGGCAAGGACAGTTTACTCTTTGGATGCTTTCCGTAATATCATACGCATTCGTGAGTTTGGTTTGCGTAGCGGTATTAAAGCGAGCGGTAATCGCGGGATTAAAGGAGGTGGTACTTTTCTACTTTACCGAGAAGGTGAAGTGGTTGGAGGAAGTGGAAAAGAAGTTTGGAGGTAAAGGTAGTCAGTTCGGTTCGGCACTTCACTAAGAAAGAAGGAGTCTAAAACGCTAAACGATGGATAAGCGGGAAGCAATCAAACAGCGGTTGAAGGAACGTACGACCTCAAAGCGGTTCAAGTTGCCGGAAGGCGATACGACATTCCGGGTTTTACCGAACGCGAAGGGCTTAGATAAATTCGCATTTGTTGAATACGCTATGCATAGCAACGTCGGGGCGAGAAAAGCCTACCTTCGTTGCGGTGACAAGAAGGCCGGGGAAGGTAACTGCTGGCTTTGCACGAAAGTAGCTGAGTTGGGAGAATCGAAAAAGTCTGCGGCCAGAGAAGCTGCGGATAAGATGAAGAGAAAGGAAGCATGCGCAGTACAGATTGCCTACGTATCGGATGGAAAGTGGATTGGTCCGGTATTATGGGAAATGCCTGTCTCGATAGCGAACAAGCTGATGGGCATTATGAGTCGCAAGGAAGTGGAGAATCCTGAGAAGGGTTACAATATCACTATTTCCAGAGTCGGTACGGGAATGACTGACACCAGATACGGAGACATGGACAGGGACGATGAACCCTCTGCAGCTCCGGCAAAGGTGTTGGCGGCTTTACAGCCATTCGGGGAAGTCGTAAGGAAGTATGACGAGGCTCTCCAGAAGAAAGAGTTCTTCGGCCATGAGCAGACGGAGGATATTACAGAAGAAGAACCGGCTGAAGAAGAGGAAGTAAAACCGACAAGCAAGAAGAAGCCAGCCGTGGTGGAAGAAGAGGAAGAAGAAGTACAAGTAGCTAAGAAACCTGCCGCGAAGAAAAAGCCTGTAGTGGAAGAGGAAGAAACGACGGAAGCGGATGAAGACGGCTCTGCGGAGGACGACCTCTTTGGAGACGGCGACATCCCTAATTTGGATGACGAGACTGAAGGAGAAGAAAGTGGTCAAGAAGAGGAAGAAGAAACCCCTAAGCCCAGCAAAAAGCCAAGCGGCAAGCCGAGTAAGAAAGTCGAGCCAGAGCCAGAAGAGGAAGAAGAACCAGTCGCAGTCAGTAAAAAGCCGGCTGCGAAGCCAAAAGCCAAGCCCACCCCACCAACAGACGACGATGGCTTCTGAGGAACAGAAGCTTAACTTTGGTTTGGGACACGACCCGGGTCCAACGACGGAAAAAGAGGTAGAACATCTGTATAAGGAACCGGACGATACACCAGAACCAGAGCTTGAAGAGGATGTAGAAGAGGAAGAAGACGAGGAGTATATGGACCTACCAAAAGACTAATGGCCAACAAACCAACGAGCTCGGTCTCCTATTCAGCGGAGGCCGAGCTTGCTTTAATTCGGAAGAAGCTAAAGCATTTTACCACCAAGCAACCGACTAAGTACTGGTTAGATACGGGAGACAAACACCTGAACTCTACGTTTGGTTCAGAAAGAGATGGGGTTCCGTACGGTAAGCTGTTCGAGTTGGCTGGTTGGGAATCGAACGGCAAGACAGCACAGATGCTAAAGCTGATGGGTATGGCTCAGAAAGACGGGGCCAAAGCGGCGGAAGTGGATTTGGAAGGTAGCTGGGACCCTGAGTGGGCTCGGCAGCTAGGCGTGAACCCGGAAGAGGTGTTGGTCTTCCAGCCTGAGATTGGTCTATTCGGAGATGAGAAGGAAGAGAGGATGCAGTACGGTGAGGAAGTTTTCGAGGAAGTAGACCTGTGGTTGAAAAGATGCAAGAAGCAGAACCCCAATGGCAGAATCTTTTTGGGGGTGGATTCGATAGCAGCCATCATGACAGAGGAAGACGAGGTAGCAGGAATTGAGAATCAGAACATGCGGACAAAGATTTCGCAAGCTACCTTTCTATCTAGATTGCTGAGACGGTGGGTGGCTCTGGCACGGGCTACCAATGCCATGATGTTCTTTATCAATCAGCTCAGGGTTTCTCCGGGCGTAATGTTTGGCAATCCCGAGTACACACCAGGAGGAAATGCCGTTAGACTCTACTCATCGGTTCGGGTGAGGATGAGACGGAAGGGGAAGCCAATCTTGAAGGGCGGAAAGAAAGTTGGGATAAAAGGGAAACTCCAGAACTACAAGAACAAGGCTGGTAATGGTTCGCGAGAAGGGTTCGAATGCGGCTACAAGCTATACTTTGACGGTAAGCTCAAGTATGTAGACGTGGACGAGATAAAAATCGAGGGGACCGAGTAAAATGGAATCCAGCCTGAGAGCAAAAGCCATCCATCGTAGGATGGGAAGCATATTCCGAGCCTTAGTCGGTACAGGTAGGTTGAATCCGACGTCAGCTACGCTATCTTTTCGAGAATGGATGCATTACGAAGTGAGGCCGTGTGACAGGCCAATGGTTTTGAAATATATGGAAGAGTCGTTGAAAGAAGTAGAGAGACGGGTAAGATGGATTAGGCAGGAGTTGCAAGATACTCAAGTGGAGGTTAGTGATGGCAAAGGACAACAAGTCCCTATACAGTTGGGACAAGATAATCTACGGGCTGGTATCAGAAGTGGGTTGCGGCACCATGAGTGCGAAGGAGGCCTCAGACAAGCTCAGAGAGTACGTCCAAGGCATGGATGAGAAGGAGAGGGCAGAGTTCAGAGAAAAGGCCTTGGGTAGAGCCAGCACTATCATGCAAGTAGCGGAATTGTTCAAACAGGAGTTGACGTTGATAGGAGCAGGGCAGTGAATGAAGTGAAGATAGCAGTTTGGTTGTTTTGTTTTGGTGGGCTCGTTTATTCTCTGGTTAGGTTGGCAACGGAGAGTTGTAGACATTGTCACATGGCCAGAATGGATGGGCATACTCGAGATTGTCCTAGGTACAAAAGCAGTAAACGTTTCTATTAAGGAGAAGAACGATGGAAAATCTGGTTCGAGAGGCAGTAAAACCTTTGCAGCTAGTTGAAGTAGACATGGCTGAGAAGGTGTTGGCAGACAGAGCGATAAAGGAGTTGGGGTACAGCCCACTTGCTAATGCGGTAGCTGAGAAATTGCGGTTGGCTGCCAAAGAAAACTATGCTGAGATTTTTAAGAAACTTGGCATTGAGCCATTCTCCAAAGAAAGTGTGGAGAAGTACAAGGCAGAGATGCTGAGAAAGGCCAATTTTTCGGGTGTGGTTAGAGAAGCACTTTCTGAAGACTTGGGCGCGTACCTTTTCTTCGCCTCTGCCTTTGTTACCTTTGTTACCGTTGTTGCTTTTGTAATTGTTGCCGTAGAGGCTGGTATAGCTCACCACGGTTGCCGAAGCACTATCTTGCTGAACTGGAAATGATGGAACAGCAGTACAGACAGATTAGCTATTACGTCCCGCGGCTGTCTCCAGAAGAGGAAAGATTGCAGCAGATGCTTGAGGAACATCGGGTTAGCTTCGAACGTTGGTTTCGTCAATACATGAACCAGCAGCTGTGGTCTAGTTATTCTAATCCACATTTCGACCCATGGAAAGTGATACCAATACCGCCGCTGAAGATACGTTACCGGTTTTGTTCACTTCCTCAAGTATCTGTTCAGGCAGAAAGCGAACTACCTATGGCAACTATGACTATCGGAAATGTAACCGTGTGGCAGGAGTGGAATTCTCTTTACTATCAGTACCAGCTGCAAGGTACTGCAACAGCTGCCAATTCGATAAGTAACTACGGTACTGGTACGACAGCTCAGGATGTATGGATGCAGTGGAACCAGTACTATCAGCAACAGACAGGCATGATGACTCCGCCAGTAAGTAGGGTAGCGGAAATAACTCCGGAACAGTTGGCTCAGCAGAGAGAGCTAGCTGCTAGACAACAAGAAGAAGCGAGAGTGGCTGCTTGTAAGAGAGACGAAGAACGGGCGGCGGCTAAACAGAAAGCCAAGGAGCTACTGGTCAGTGCTTTGGAAGCAGAGCAGAAGGCAAGCTTCGAGAAGAATGGTTACTTTGATGTGGTAGTCAAAGATAAGACCTACAGAATTAAGCCAGGCGAGATGATTCTGCTGTTGAACGAAAAGAGGGTTGTGTGCAGGTACTGCATCCACCCTGAGCATGGGTCTCAGTTACCCCATGAAGATGTGGCACTGAGTCAGAAGCTGCTGTTGGAATCATCGGAAGAAACATTCTTGACGATTGCCAACAGACATTCTGTATAATTAGCTCAAGGGCGAAGGGAAAGCATGAAGAGAACATTGGCGCATGTGCTACGGCCAAGAAAGCTTTCCCAGTTAATCGGGCAGCCAAAGCTGGTGGCTCAGATTCGGAATCAGTACAAGTCTGAGCGAGAGCCTCCAGCTTGGCAGTTTCAAGGTGTAACTGGTACTGGGAAGACGACGGTGGCACGGATACTGGCTTTGTCTTTGCAGTGCACTCATGCCGAGTTTGGTGAGCCCTGCGATGAGTGCTACGCCAACAGATTGAATTTCTCGATAAGAGATGTCAACGCTTCGCATCTTGGTGGTAAGGAAGATATGGCGAAGCTGGTAGATTCGGCGCAATACATGCCTGCCCCACCTTCCAGAAGAATAGTTATTATCTTGGACGAGGCTCAGAAGATTTCGGACTCTGGCCAGAATCTCCTACTAAAAGCAATGGAAGATACCCCGGATACGACAGTCTGGATTGTGGCTACGTCTGAGCCTACGTTGTTGAAGCCTGCCTTTGCTAGAAGATGTGAGATTGGGATTCTTAAGTTGCTCCAGGTGGAAGACATAAAGAAGTTGATACGCAGGGCTTTCAAGTACACGGCATACACGGGAGAATTGGAACCACTTTTGGATGCCTTGTGTGAAGCAAAGATTCAGTCTTCCGGCATCATCCTCAATGCAGTAGAGAAGTATGTGAATGGGATGGATGCGGCGGATGCGGTTAAGTTGGTTGGTGGTGAGGCAGATGTGTTAGCCATCTGTCGAGCGCTGGAGAAGGGAGATTGGAATGAAATCAAAAAGCAAACCAAAGAAGCTACGGGAGATGACCTCAGAGGAATTAGAGCTGCGGTTGCAGCTTATCTGCGTGGGGCACTTGAGTCGGCAATACCAGGACCTAGAGCTATGGATTGGGCAAGAGCGATTGACACTGTGGCGAGAGTCGATTCTTATACAGACGCGACTCAAGGACCTGCAACAGTAGCAGCTTTGTATCAGCTTTGTCAGCAATTCACTGGACCTATAAGAGGGCAGGACGATGAAGACTAACATGTTGGTCAGATGGATTTTGGAAATTTTTGTATTGGAGGAAGTTTGGAGGCATAGTCATTGGTCAGTGGCATTGACTTTGACTCTCTTTACGGTGCGGGTTGAGTTGCAGGATTGTGTGAAAGAGATACGTAGAAAGAATGACCAGGATTTGAAAGACAGATTGTTTCGTTTAGCAGGAATGAAATAAGCCCTACGGGAGGAGTTAAAGCAACAAACAAGGAAGAACGAAATGGCGAGAGGTTCATTGTTTCAATATGCGGTGCTGTACCATCCTAGAGAGAAGAAGGATGCAGCTGGTAATCCAACAGAAACAAAGAAGTCAATTCTGGTGACGCCAGTAACGAATATCCTGGCTACGTCGGACAAGGAAGTTGGTATTCTAGCGGCGCGGTCTTTGCCGGAAGAGTATCTGGACAAGCTGGACGATGTGGAGATTATCGTCAAGCCTTTTTAGTGGCCCTTCCGGTCGGGCAAAAGAAAGAGGCTGGTAAAACAAAAGCAGCGAATGATGATTTGAAACAGCAGTTAGAAGACATGAAAGAAGCGTGGGAGTCAATGCCGAAGTTCTACGAGAAGCGAAAGGTCGAGAGACGGTTGCTTGGTGGTCTGGAGTTTTGGGGAGGATTGCAGGCGCCTGGCAGCTACTATGTTGGAGACATCTCCAATGCTGGTGGCAGTGGATTATCTTACACGGTGTCCAGTTCGGACAGTCCGTCTTACAGCGTGATAGCCTCACAAGCTCTGAAAGGATAAATGAAGGCTCTATTCACGGCTGATACTCAGGCGGACTTCGAGAACCTGGAACTCTGTCGTAGGACAGTAGAAGAGATTCTACGTCTAAGGGACCGGCACGGGTTTCAGGTTCTCGTTCATTGCGGAGATTTAAAGCACGTTTACAATCCAATTGACACGAGAGTCATTACGTTTTGGATGCGGGCAATAGAAAAGTTCAGAGAAGCTGGGTTGCGGGTTGTAATCTGTTTGGGAAATCACGATAGGGTGGGAATGCATGTCGATAAACAAAACTGGTTTCCAGTTCTTAGACGGGCAGGGGCTGATTGCTTTGATGACCCCCATCTTTTGGAATTGGGAGAGGGGGGTAGACTTGCAATTCTCCCTTACAGAAGAGATTCAGTCTTGCTTAGAAGGGAGGCATCTGACCTTGCAAAACTTGCCAAAGCTGGTAACACGGTGCTCGTCTTTCACGGCGACATTAAATCAGGACGCTATAACGTCCTATCAAGAAGTGAATCGGAGTTGGTGGCTAGTGATTTATGTCCAGAAAAGTACGTGTACTGTATCGGTGGTCACGTACACTTCCAACAAAAAATTGTGGGAAACGTTTTCTACGTGGGTTCTCCCTTTGCAACGGATTGGGGAGAGGCCAATCAACATAAGGGATATCTCCTATACGATTTCGAACTGAAGAAGTTGAGTCGGGTTAGATCAGAGATTCCTGGTTGGTACGACCCTAGTTGGCCAGGTTTTATGGAATCGAAACCAAAGAGTTGGAAAGGGACGCATGTTAGAATCAAAGTCAAGTGTGATGGGATACAGAACGTCAGAGAGAAACTTGCAGCAGCAGAACGTGAAGCGAGTGTTAAGTATGCTGGTGCAAAGCTTTTCGTCATTCCAGAGTTCACTAACGGAAGCCACGAAGGCCTTGGAAGAATTAAAGCGAGTTTTCCCGACGAAAAGAAAATACAAGTCTACCTGCAAGAGACGCTCCCAACTGAACTGAAGAAACACGAACAAAGAATAAAGACCTATTTACTTTCCAAGTTGGCTGCGGTTGGTGGGTTGCAGAGAGAACAGGGAGAGTTGCATTTTTGTTCTTGGAAGGCCAAGAACTTCCTCAGCTACAAGGAGTTGGAGTTCAGAATAGAAGATGGATTGTACGTAGTTTCCGGTAAGAACATGGATTGGAAGAACAAATCCAATGGTTCCGGCAAGACAAGTTTTCTCCAGCCCTTGGCGGTAGCTGCTTTTGGTCAGACATTCAAAGACCAGAAACATGATGGTTGGATGAGAAGCGGTACGGGTAAGACGGATGAGTCTTGGGTGAAGTTGTGGTTCTTGGACTCAGAGGGACGCGGGTGTCAGATATGGCGTGGAAGGCAGCCAAAGATTCTGCGGTTGAAAGTGAACAAGGAAATTATAGAAAGCGGCAACAGACCGGAATCCACACAGAAGCTGATTGAGCAGAGGATGGGATATACTTGGGAGACACTTTCCAACGCTATCTACGTAGACCAGTCGGCTTCGCATCTCATGTTGACGGGAACGGAAGCACAGAGGAAAGGATTCTTGGCTAAGCTCCAGAATCTGGAAAGATTCGAGCGGGCGGAGAAGCTCATCAAAGAAGAGAAAAACGATTTAGAGGCTCGATATAATGCGTTGGACTACGAGCTACAGAGGGTTTTGGGGGAAGAAAAGGAGCTCTACCGTACTATCACCGATGCCAAAGCGGTTCTGGGTGTAAACGCGTCTAAAGCCGATTTACTCGCCTCTGCAAAAGAGTCGTATTTGACTAAGAAGGCTGAGCTGGATGATTGGGAAGCAAAAGCGGTAAAGAAGACAGAAGAACAGGATTCGAGGCTGACAAGACTGAGAGAGATTGAGAAGGATTACGAGGTTAAGTTAGCAAAGGTCCAGCTTAGAAGAAGCGATTTGGCGACACGCTTGGAGAGCTTAAAGAACCTTAGTGGGGAGTGTCCGACCTGCCTACAAGACGTACCAGCTTATTTAGTGGCTGAAAGTTTGTTAGAGGTCAAACTAGCAATTAAGAATTTGGACGAGCAGCTAGCTAGCTGGGCTACTTTTCCTCAGCAGGTGGATAAGAAGTTTGCTGAAATAAACAAAGAGGCTGGCAAGTGGGTCAGGAATCAAAAGCTGGCAGCGATGGTTTCGGATTTGAGAGATGTCTGGCAGGAGTTGAAAGCGGAAGCAAAGGCTCAAGAACAGCAGGTGGAGTTGATTGAGAGGTTGAAGAAGCGTCGTGAGAAGATGATTAATCATATCTGTGGGTTGGAAGATAAGAAGAAGAAATTCGACAAATGGTTCACGGTAGTCAAGTATGCACAGACAGTTTTCCAAAGAGATGGATTGCCAGCTTATCTCAATGCTCATGTCTGCCCAGAGTTGAATCAGTCAGCGGCAGAATACTCAGAACTGTTTGCTCAGGGTGAGATTCAAGTTAGGTTTGAGGTGGACCAGGAAGGTAGCATGGACGTTGTGGTGGTCAATGCCCATGGCGGAGACAAGATAGAGGACCAGTCGGAAGGAGAGAAGAAGCTGGCTTCTCTGATTACTTCCTTCGCAGTACGGTCGATAGCACCGAAGACGAACCTATTGATATTGGATGAGCCGGGAGATGGACTGGACGCTATCTCGGCCAAGGCCTTTGCCAAAGGATTGCGAGAAGTGGCTGGTAGATTCTGTACAATAATAGTGGTATCTCATAACGAGCACATCCTTTCGGTCTTGTCAGGAGAGCAGCAAGTTTCCATTATTAAGGAAAACAAAGTGAGTAGGGTGGTGTCAACATGAAAAAGGAAATCAACGACTTCTCTGGAGAGAACAAGTTTCTCTCCAATTTCTATCTGCATCCGCTGGCCTACGATGGCCTGATCTACCCAGCAGTAGAGAATGCTTTTCAGGCGCAGAAGACAATGGATGCAGATATCAGACTAACTTTTCGCGGCATGAAACCGGAAAGGGCAAAGCAACGTGGTCGTCAGTTGGACCTAAGACCAGATTGGGAGTTTCTAAAAGACGACTTGATGCTGGAACTCCTGCAAATCAAATTCAGGGATGGAGAGTTGGCTAGAAAACTCTTGGCTACTGGTAATGCCAATTTGGTAGAAGGAAATTGGTGGGGAGACGAATATTGGGGAAGATGTAACGGCAAAGGCTTGAACAAGCTGGGCGTTTTGCTCATGCAAGTTCGGAGTGCACTAAATCAAAAAGGAGAATGAACTATGGGCGGTGGAAGATGGGATACAGGAAGTTACACCAGGTCAGCTTCGGCTAGGGCTGCCTGTGGTAAAAAAGACTTCGAGTATACGGAGTCGGAGGAAGCCAAGACAAAGGTCCACAGTAATTTGGACCCAAGACGAATCAACAAGAAACCATTCCAGAAATTGGAAAGTCGGGACAGCGATGAGCATCCGAATTCAAATGCTATCTTTATGTCCTTCGATGTGACCGGTTCAAATCTGCAAAATGCTCAGGTGGCTCAGAAGAAGCTGCCAAACCTGATGGAGATGCTGATCAGATACATCGACGACCCGCAAGTGTTGATTGCAGCTAACGACGACGATGAATATGTTGGAGAGAGGGCTCTCCAGATTTCGGACTTCGAGTCGGATAACAGAGTGGATGAGCATTTGAGAAATATCATTCTGTTGGGCCAGGGCGGTGGCAACGATCACGAGTCCTACGACTTGGTTCTGTATGCGGCTGCTTACAGGACGGAGATAGACTGCTTCGAGAAGCGAGGAAAGAAGGGCTATTTCTTCATGTACGCGGACGAACCAGTCCCAACACATTTGGAAGCCTCCGCTGTGAAGATGGCTTTCGGTGGACAGGCGGATGAAGGTCGGGTGGCAATTACTAAGGTGATTGCAGACCTGAAGAAGATGTATAACGTGTTCATCATTTGGCCACAGAATGGCTACAAGCATGCTCGGAAGCAATACGAGACTCTGTTTGGCAAAGAGTGCGTGGTTACTCTCCAGCATCCGAATCTCATCTGTGAACTGGTTGGTTCATTGGTGGGAATAATGGAAGAGAAAATATCTGAGAAGGATGTAGTCCATGAGCTAGTAAAGTTCTGGGCTACTCCAGCGGCGGCTGCAGAAGTAAAGACGGCGGTCCATGGTTACTTGGTAGCGAGAGGCTAAGATGGACAAGGCATTTGCTGTTGTTGGCTTGTGTTATGGGGATGAGGGGAAGGGTTCCATTGTCGATTACCTGACGTGGAAGCATAACCAACAGCACTCTGCCTTGGTAGTGAGATTCAATGGTGGCGCTCAGACAGCGCATAACGTGGTTCTCCCCGATGGGCGCCATCATACTTTTTCCCAATTCGGTAGTGGTTCACTACAAGGTGCGGCCACATTATTGACAAAGCATGTGATTGTAAATCCACGGGCGATGATTCGGGAGTGGATGGAGTTGAAAGACAAGATTGGACCAGATGCTTATCCTATGCCGTACGTGGATATGGGCTGTCTTCTTACGACACATTTCCAGATAGCTTTGAACAGGGTGCAGATAAGAGTGGCTGGTGGCCATAATAGTTGTGGTATGGGTATTGGACAGACGCGTCAGGACAATTTGGAATATGGAGATAAGGTTTTGTTCGTGAACGATTTGTTTACGGAGGAGCGGACAAAGAAGAAGCTGAGGTTTCTGCAGGAAGCGTGTAGAGGAGAAGCTCTGGCGAGATTGAACAGTGGGACAGTCCCAGAAGAGTTTTCGGTTTTGGATGTTGATGACGATGAGCTGAATGAGATGGTCTGGATGTTGAGGAAATGGTTTCGCCATCAAATTTATCCTGTTAGAGACGGGATGATTAAGAAGCTATTGGACCAGACAAGTTTGGTCATCTTCGAGGGAGCTCAGGGGCTGATGCTGGATGAGACTTATGGAGAGACTGGATACAATACCTGGACAAATACTACGCTTGAGAATATGTATAATGTCTTTAGAAATTGCGGCTACCCGGATAACGGCGGAATTAGAATAGGTGTGATGCGGTCTTACATGACGAGACATGGAGATGGCCCTTTGTTCGGTGAGAAAAATTGGACCTTTGAAGAGCCCTACAATCCTGATTGGGGCTTTGCTGGGAAGTTTAGACATGGGGTGCTTGACCTACAAAAGATTTTGGCCTTCCTAAAGATATGTCCAGTGGATGGTTTGGCAGTGAATCACTTGGACCATACGTACGAAGCTCATCCAGTTCGGTTGGTGGATGGAGAAGTGACTTGCGTCTCAAAGATGGATTTTATTGACGTTATAGAAAGAGAGCTTGGTTTGCCGGTAGTGATAGTCGGAGTTGGTTCTACGTACAAAGATAAGAGTGACGGGTTTCACAAGTTGACAAGGAAAAAAGGAGAGATGTTATGCGAAAAGTAATTTTCGGGCTGATAACGTTGCTGCTCTACTTTGCAGCATCGGCTTTGGGACAGGATTGCGACAAGGTGGTGGCGGATTACAATGGGGCTTTGCACGGCAGAGATGCTCAGGTGGAACAAGCTGCTCAGGCTTTGATAAATGAGGGAGCAGACGTTCGTATTCGGGTAGTTGGCATCACGGCAAATCTGGATATGGACGAGAAACAGTTTCAGAAGAGCTGTCCTTCCTGGCAGTCAACGGATGGTGGGATGAAGAACACCATGATTGTCTTGATGGCTTCTCCAGTTAGCCGGAAGATGGGAATGTACTATGGCAGTAATTGGCATAATGCTTTGGACCAACATTGGGTTAGGATTAAGCAAGAGAGTATGGCCCCAAGATTCAGAGATGGAGACTTCGCTGACGGATTCATAGCGGCTGAGAATCAGCTTGCAGCTCGGTTGAAAGAATCAAAGAGCGAGGCCTTGCATCCTAATCAGACGGTGAATCAAGCTACAGACTTGAGTGGGCTGTGGACAGTCATGAAATGGGGACTTGGAGTTGCAGGGTTGTCAGCTCTAGTTGTTTTCCTATTTTGGTTTTTTGGTCGGAAGAGAAGAGAGGAAGAAGCTATCAGCCAAGCTCAACAATCAGGAGCAATGTATAAGGCGCGTGTCAGTGCACTGATTAACGATGCAAGGGACAACAAAGAACAATGGGTTGATAACTGGACGGAAAGATTCTCCGAGATGAGTCAATCGGAGAAACTAAACCCAGATACGCCCGGACTGTCCAAGGCTGAATACGAAACCATTGCTGAGCAGTGGAAGGATTTCTACGAAGCAGTTTACAATCTCCGGCTTGGAAGTAGTATGGCGTCGGCAGATAGAGAGACTTCCTCATTTCCACCCAAAGTTAAAAAGCAACACAGCAAACACGTGGCTACGGAAAGAGAAGCGGCAGCTTCAATAGGTGCAGCTTCGTCTGTGGCTTCCGGTAATTCTATATTTGCTCCTGTGATTATCAACGAGTCGACATACGGAGAGAGGCACGAAGAGGAAAGACATTCTCGTAGAAGGGACGATGATGACGAAGGGAGCTCAAGCAGTTCTTCTAGTAGTAGCTCAAGTAGCAGTGATTCTGGCGGCTCTTCGGACTTTGGCTCCAGCGACTCAGGTAGCGGTGGTAGCAGCGATTTTGGTAGCAGTGATTCTGGTAGTGGTGGTAGTTCAGATTTCTAAATTAAGGGAGAAATAAAATGACTACGTTAATGCAAAAGCTAAGAGTGGTAACGCTGGGTGCGGCACATGATCTACTGGACAAGGCCATCGACCTGGACTCGCCATCAGCAATTAGGCAATATGTGCGAGACTTGGAAGAGGCTTTGGATAGGATGCGGAATGAGGCGGCCGTGCAAGCGGGTGGTATCAGGACTCTGGAAAGAGAGATTGGAGACCTACAGTCAAAGATCGAGACTGGCAAGCAGACAATCATCAAGCTGAGAGAGGGAGGCCATGATGACTTGGCCAGACCAAAGGCGGCTATGGTGGTCACGCAGCAGAGGACACTAGAGTCGGACCAGAACAATCTGACAGGGATGAAAAATGGTTTGGCGAGTCTGGATGCTGCTATCACTCAGGTGGACTCAAAGCATCAGGACATGGTGGCTCGGGTTCGTGAATTGGAGAGAATGGACCGGGACACCAAAGCCAAGGAACAGACGGCTTCTGCACTCCATGCTGCTGGAAGATTAGTTTCCGGTGGGGCTGATATGAGCGTGGACGACGTCCAAAAGCGGATGCAAGAGCGCAATGACGTCGCTACAGAGAAGTTCAACAGGGCTATGGGCTCTGTACAGACCACGGAAGATCCAGACACTACAGCAGCTGTGGATGACCTGCTAGACAGTTTGGCACCAAAAGCCAAGACAGCTTCCAATGTCTAAGTTGGAAGACATTCGTCGGATACCTTTACCGGAAGGTGCCGAGCGAGTAGAGACTGGGCCAATCAGATTCGGGGACGATTGGCCCGGTACATTCATTCGTGGCGACGACAGTTTCTTCCATCGCTATAATGTCGCCAGGGCAATCGAGTGGTTGAAAGCCAAAGAACATACGGATTCAAGCATGGACCTGTTTCTAGCCAGGAAAGGCTTGGAAGGTTTGGCAGAGATATTGGACGCTAGTAATCTCTATGAAAAGGTGCGCGGATATAAATGGACGAACACTTCTCAAAGTACGGCTTCCAAAGAGACGAAGACCTAATCATGAAGTTCATCGGCGGCTCTCAGTTGCATGGTGCAAAGCTGGAGGGTACGGATGATGAAGATTGGTACGGAGTTTATATTGAGCCGAGAGAACTGGCATTGGGCATAGACTCGGAAGAGCATTTCGTCTTTACGACAGGTGGTCAGCGTGGCGGTAACGGTCCGGAAGATGTGGACGTTTGTCTCTACACACTGAGGAAGACAGCCAAGTTAATTGCCAAGGGTAATCCCTCAGTTCTACATTTCCTCTTTGCCAAGCCAGAGTTTCAGACGGTAGTTTGGGCAAAGTTTAATCAGAACAGAGAAGCCTTCCTGGCTAAGAATCAGGTGAACCAGTTTTTTGGGTTTGCTGAAGCTCAGCTTAGAAGATTGTACAATCAACAGGGACAAAAGAATGTGCATCGTGGTGAGCTGGAGGAAGCCCATGGTTACGATACGAAATACGCGATGCATGTGGTGCGCCTTTACGGAGAAGCTTTGGAATTTCTAAGGACGGGCGTAATCACCTTGCCCAGACCAAACAAGGATGAGTTGATTGCTATAAGACAGGGCAAGTGGAAGTTGCCGGAGTTTCAGAAGTATGCAGAGGAACTGAAAAGACAAGCTGAAGAAGAGAAAGATAAATCTCCGCTCCCGGATAGAGTGGACAGAAAGGAGATATCGAGGCTGGTTGCCCAAGCGTATGAGATGCATTGGGAGCAGGCCAAGTACAGGAAGGTGGCAGCTATGAACTAAGGGCGAAATTAAAATACGGGAAGCATTGAGGGCAAGCCATGAACGTCGTCGTGGTTGGTTCAAGAGATCGGAAGGATTCTGAGAAGGACAAAGAGACAGTGGAAGAGTTAGTCCAGCAGCTAGTCAAGCAGCATGGCACAAGACTTCACATAGTCTCAGTTGGATGCGACAAGGGAGTTGGAAGATACGTAAGGGATTATTGCATGGCTAAAGATATCATCTTCGTAGAGAGTCGTATGAAGTTGGAAGGAAAGGCTGGGGCTATTCCAAGGTCTTTTTTCATTCAGGTGTTTCAGGCACGGAATCCTTCCTTGTTGGAGCTGGGTGATGAGTTCTTTATTTTCAAAGGCCCGTACGATAGTGGCATTGTAGAAGCACTGGCTCCGCAGGCTGTAAAGAAAGTTGGGCTGACGAGAGTCAAGACGTATGAGTGGGAGGACGTGTGAACCGTGTTTTCGTGGACATGGACGGTGTCATAGTTGATTTTGAGAAGAAGATGAAGGAGCTCAACTTGCCATCGGTCGACTTCAAGAGGATGGTGGGTGCTTACAGGACACTGGAACCAATGCCAGATGCTCTGGCGGGTGTAAGGAGTCTGATTGGCATGGGCTACGAAGTATGGATAGCGACGAAGCCTCCTACGGGCGTAGCCTTTGCTTATGCTGACAAAGTGGAATGGTTGCTGGAGCATCTTCCAGAATTGAAAAGAAGAATTATCATTACCCACGACAAAGGATTGCTGGGAGATGAGGGAGACTATCTCATAGACGACAGACCACATAAGGCGAACTGTAAAGAATTCAAAGGTAGGTTGATTGTGTTTGGTAAAGGTGTTGCGTGGCCGGAAGTCTTGACAATGTTCAGGCAGTATGGAAACGGAACTTAAATGCTGGGTGGTGAAGTCGATGTCACCAGAATTGCAGGCTCAGTACTGGATTTCCATTGGCGAGCCATTTGTGGACAAGGGTAAATGGATAGCGTGGCCGGAACACAAGATGAGTGAGTTTGGAAATTGTCAGAGATGCGGATGGAGGCCAAAGAAATGACGGCAGAACAGATTAGAAGTTGGGACCTTCCAGCTTATCTAGACAGGGAAGGTAGACAGAGAAGGCAGATAGAAGTGTTGCAAGAGATAGCAGCACAGTTGGCAGAGTTCAATGAAAGATGTGCTCAGAACTGTACGAAGATAGAGGAGAAGAAATGAACGAGAATGCAAAAGCATGGATAGCGGCGTTGAGAAGTGGTGAGTACAAGCAGGGGCGGAAAGTTCTTAGAAACGAGAAGGACGAATACTGTTGCTTGGGTGTGGCTTGCGAGTTAGCGGCCAGGGCTGGGGTAATACCAAAGGCTGAGTTGGTAGTGGCTGAGTTGGTAGTGGCTGCAGGCAGCAATCCTATCCAGAGAGTTTATCGCTACGATGGGCAGGATTATTATTTGCCTGCATCAGTTGCGTCTTGGCTTGGAGTGGAAACGATAGAAGCCAGCTATCAGCGGGAAGGAAGAGCAGCCAATTTGCCGATACACAATGACAACAAGAGAGACAACTTCGAGACCATAGCGGGTGTCATTGAGAAAGAACCAGAAGGTTTGTTCGTGAAGAATAAATAACTTGACAGGTTTCGGTAAGACGGTTATCATGTAGTCGACCAATAGAAAAGTAAACAGCTCTCCAGACGGGAACACCCCGAACAGCTGGGAATCTAAGCAGGCGCTAGGTTCCCAGCATCTCTTGTCTGAAGGGTTGAGTTTTAGAAAAAGCACGCCGGTCTATAACCAGTACGCAGACTAGGTGTCCACTGATGTAGCAAGGTGTGCTTTGATATGTCACAGCCAGCAACGCCAGGTTTTCCTGTTCCAGTTTCTCCAGCACAGTCTCCTTCCAAAGTAGTTCAACACGGTGTTCAGCAAAGTTGGGATGGAATCAAAGGTCTGTCCCAGCCGGGTAACACCACGCCAGTAGAAGCCCTCCAAAAAGATCCTCGTAAAAATCCGGTTAAGCTCTAGAAAGGAAATGATGAGAGACCGGATACTGCAGAACAGACTGAATGGTAGAAAAGGTGGACAGAAAACTGCTCAGATGTATGGAAAAGAATTCACAGAAGAGAGAGCAAGGATTGCTGGCAACACTTGTCTGATGAGATACGGACGGGAGTTCTACAGGAACATAAGAAAGAAGAAGGTTGCATGAGAGCGGCACAGAAGTCCAGGCAAGTTAGGGTAACTTCGGGTAAGAGACCTAGTCCGAACCGTGGAAAAAGCTATATGCCTTTGCCGCAGCAGGTTCGGGTGATGAAGAAGTATGCAGATGGAAAAAGCATGAGGCAGATTGCAGCAGAAGAGAAGAAGGATGAGGTTACGATTGCCAGGGTGGTGAAGTCGGAAGAGATGCAGGCATTTGGGAAGTCTTTGTTGGAGAAGATTCTGGGTAGATGCGGGGATAAGTTGGTACTCAGGATTGAGCATGAGATAGAGGATTGGGATACGAAGAATGGAGCATGGGTGGCAATGGATTTGGCGGAGAGGATTGGAGCAATCCCACCAAAGATACACAGACAAGCTACAGTGGTTGCGGATGTTAGTGGTTCAGATGTTGTGGGAGATGTAACGAATCCGGATACTTGGTTGCTGAGGATGGTGCAGTTGGCCAAGGAGAAGGGAAGGGTATTCGGTACGAGACTTCCAGATATAGAGGAAGTGCTAACAAAGGAGGAAAGGGAGAAGTACGAGGCGGAGTTGGCGGAGGAACAGGAATAATGGCCACAGATTGGTTGCGGCAAGAAGAGATGGTTCAGATAGAACTGAGTTGCGGACATCCTAATCAGAATGACGGCGAGAAGTGCGAACACTGTGGGGTGGTCATTCCCACTAAGGCGAAGGCGCCGGAGGATTCTGAGAATGGACGTGTACAGGAAGTACGATGAGCTCCATGGTGTAGAAGACCAGATCGGGCTCAGAGGTTGCTATCAGATTGCTCTGCTGGATGCAAAGACTGGCAGGGAGTTGCAGAGAGTAAAGATTGACAACGTGGTGGTTACCTCTGGGAGAAGATACGTTCTTTCCAGATTGGTCAGCAACGCGCCACAGACGGATACGATGAACGCCATCTCGGTTGGGACCAGCACAACGGCTCCAGCAACGGGAGACACGATTCTGGGTTCGGAAGCATTGAGAATTGCCATTGCTTCTTTCGACACATCGAACATGACGAGCAATCCGCCAAGCTGGAACGCGCAGTGCACATTTGCGACGAACCAAGCTAACACAACTCTGGGAGAAGCTGGGTTATTCAACAGCACTGCCAGCAACGTTCAAACGATGCTGTCCCACGTGACATTCGCCATAATCAACAAGACGACATCGAACACGCTGGCGATTACCTACACAATCAGCAACTAGGCCCCAATGGAAGATGGGGAGAGATTCCATTAGGGGAGGAACTAAAAGTGGGTCCACAAAAAATAGGAGAGTACGTAAATGGAAATGGAATCAAGCGCTGGCATCTTGGTCTATCATTCTTGATAGCGCTGCTGGCGCTTGGTAACTCTTTTTTCTATCCCAGTAGCAATGGAGTTAAAGTAGAAGAACATCTGAGATATATAGACGCCAGATTGGACAAGTACGATTCCGATCTGGCTAGGAAAGATGTTCTCTACTCCAGATTTGAACAATACGACAAACAGCTAACTCGGCAAGAGGATACTATCAGAGAGCAGACCAAAGCGTTAGAGCAGTTGCAGGCCCAGTTGGCTAGGAGCAGGAGGAATTAGAGGATGTCTATGGATAAGATGGGGATCAACTGGAGATACGATACGCTGGTGCTGGTTGTTTCCACCTGGCTACTTGGGTTGTTTAGCTTGGGTGTACTTGTCAGGCAGTTAAAAGTTAACAACCTAGCGAATCGAGCTACATTGGAAAGGGTGGCGACACAGATCATAGAAGCGAACAGTTCGGAGCGATTATTGATTCAGCAGGCCAATGAGATACAGGTTAGACAAAGGGCTATCAACGATAACCTGGACGATAATCTGGTGAAGCTGAAAGAACTGCATGCCGCGTTGCAGAGAGAAGCTGGTAAGAGAAAGGAGAAGAATGAGTAACTTCCATCTGCACAGTCTGGTGGCAGAACAGGAGTTGGGTTGGAACTGGGATGGGAAAGCCTTTTTCAGAATAAGAACGGGAGATTGGGATAGACAGGAGCCGGTAGACCCAGCACCGGCATACGGTCACGATAATTATCTGGCGGGGCAGATGCTGATGCTATCAGCAAAGACGTTTCCAATAGACAGAGACGTGACGATGTATCTATTGGACAGGGAGACAACGGATAGAACAAACGGATGTACTCACATCGGCAACAAGTATTATTCTGGTCTGCCTAAGGACAAGAACGATGAGTATCCGTGGGATGCAACGATAGTTCTATATGGCAAGAGAATTCCACCACACCCAGCAATGACAAGATATCTGGTGGCACACGAATACGGTCATGTGGTCAAGAAGTACATCAGTTGGATGCGGGGAGAGAAGGAAGCAGACGATAAGTTGTACAAGGAGTATGGAGAAGTCAGGGAGATGGAGCAGGTCAAGAGCTATGGACCTGGCACGTGGCACAAAGCAGTATCGGAGTTGTTTGCGAATGATTTCCGGATGTTGGTTACAGGGGTAGAGAAAGAGTATTGGCCTCATCCTGGATTCAAGAGGCCGGAAGAACTGGACAAGGTGCAGTTGTGGTGGACACACGCGAAAGAGCTGGCACACAAGGAGAATGAGAATGAGAAGGATGTTGTTGGCAGTGTTCCTGCTGCTGAGTTGCGTAACAGCTAGACCTCAGGCTCAGACCCAATCGAGACAGTTTTCCATCCAAGTGGTAGCGGCTGGCTCGAAGCGTTTGGTAAATCTCTCTTGGACGCCTGGTCCACCGGTAGCTTGCGGAACGGTAGTCGGCTACAAGATTTACAAAAGCACAGCCGCGACAATAGATACTATGGAGTATCTGGCTTCCACGGCGACAACTATTTATGTAGATCAGGCGGTTACCTCTGGACACACTTATTTTTATCTGGTAACAGCTTACGTGGATAGTACGAGCAGTTGCTTTCCACCAGAGAGTAATCCATCTAATACGGTCTCGGCGGTTATTCCTTAAGAGGGAGTGGACATGAAAGCATTATTGGCTATTTTGACGTTGATGGTTTTGTGGGGAGATCCGGTTCCACCGGCAGCTCCGATTCTATCCAGCGTGACACCGAGTAGGATTGCGGTTGCTTCACCGGATACGGGAGTAGCACTAGCTGGTAGCAACTTTCGTTCCAATGCCAGAGCGGTGTTAAACCAGACACAGCCATTGACAACGAATTTCATAAGCTCGACAGCACTGAGGGCTATCATACCGGCGGTAAGCTTGAAGACGCCTGGAACGGCTTCCATTTTGGTTTCACAATCGACGGGTTCGAATCAGTCGGCTTCGAAGAGTCTGTCAATTACGATTGCGGCAGCCCCAACGCCAACGATTACCACAATCAGTCCGGCTCATGTGGTGTTGGGTAGTCCAGCATTTACGCTGACGGTTAACGGTACGAACTTTTCCAGTTCGTCGGTGGTCATGTGGGACTCGACGGCACTGGTGACCACATTCGTAAGTGCTGCACAGCTGACAGCAGCAGTTCCGAATACGTTGTACAATCTGGTCGGCACTTCCAGTATCACGGTCAAAGATACTTCGGGAGTATCGGCACCAGCTACTATGACCAAGGTTGGGGTGCTGACGATTACGGCGGTAGCACTTCCTGGTGGACAAGTCAATACGGTATACCAGACGACAACGTTGACAGCCACGGGTGGCACGGCGCCATACACTTGGACTCTGGCTACGGGGAGCAGTTTACCTGCAGGCCTGACACTAAGCTCAGCAGGAGTTATCAGTGGCACACCAACGGGTGTTGGCATAACGACATTTCCTTCGACGGTTACGTTTACGGTGGTGGTAACAGACGCTACTGGAACACTGGCAAGACGGAAGTTTACATTTGGTAAAGCGGTTTCGGGGAAGTAAAGATGCGAAAAAGAAAAAGCAATCCGGTGACTTTGGAGAGGTTGCTGAAGACAGCTCCTGAAAGTCACCGGTTGACGTTGATGGAAGTAAGAGCACTGAATTCAATTCAGAAGCAGTATAAGGTACAGATTAAGTTCATGATGGACTGTGTACAGTGGAAGAACAAGAATAAGATTACCCAGGCAATGCTTGAGCAGTTGGTGAACGGGCCTTGCTGGGGCTGAGAGGAGAATAAGAATGGTTATCCCAGCGGCAATGAATGTGGAGTCAGCGGTAGACATGCTGAAGGTAATAGACAAGGCAGTCATAGATGACCAGCTGAAAGAATTGCGGGAGGGACTGCCGGGTGTCAACAACGATATCGAGAAAGGTTATCTACTGGGACTGCAGACAGCGAGAAGTGTGATCAGAGGGAATGTGGCTATCGGCTTGGCTGGCATAGATGCGGAGAACATACTGTGAGTAAGATAGGACTAGCGGCTTTGCTGTTGCTATTGACTGCTTGGCCGACAATGGCTGGGCCAAAGAAAGTGTTGACTTTCTTTACTAGACCATTTCGCGACCCTCTCTGGGACGTAGGAGAGTTTTTGAACGCGGCAGCAATCGGTACAGATGCTTACTCAACAGTCTTGCGGACGAATAGGCAGGTGGAGACAAATCGTTTCCTGGGTAGGAATCCATCACGGGCTAGTGTGGTTGGTTTGGCAACACTTAGTTTCAGCCTACAGACTACTTATCACGCGGCGTGTTGGCATTTGACTACGGGTGAGAACGATACGAAGCCTTGGCGTATTGTTGGCTATACGGCTATACCGACTGAGGTTGTGATTATCTATGGATATTTTGGAGCAGTCCATAATTTTCAGCTGGAGTTTCCGAAGCTCAAAGCTCAGGACTCTATGATCCAGGTGAAACGATAAGGAGAATAAAAATGAACAGACGTGAGTGGATGAGACAGATAGGACTGGGAGCACTGGTAGGCTATGCAGCTACAAAGATAGGCTTGCCAGAAGATGCAGTAGCAGAAAGCAATGTGGATGTGCGAGTAAATACTAGGCCGGATGAAGTAATAGAACGATGTGGTTGGCGTGATGGGAAATGGATGCATGCGAAGGATGTAAGATGCTTCGGGGCTATGGTTGATGGAGTTCATGACGATACGGAGGCGGTTCAGAAAGCATTGGATTGGGCAGCGTCAAAGCCCGCAGATGAAATTAGACGGGTCTGGCTTCCAGTTGGTAAGAAAGTAAGAATAGATGGGATAGTGAGAATATGATTACCGCAGCGTTTTTTATGGGGTTTGTAATTGGCCTCGTACTAGGAGCCAAGGTTGGCAGGGACTATCTATGAAAGTTCTCTGCACATTCTCGGGAAAGTATGGGGATATACTTTGGTCTCTGCCAACAGCTAGGCAGATTGCAAAAGACATTGCCTGCGATCCGGTGGATTTTGCCATGATGCCTTACTACGAAAGTTTGTGTCCACTGATAGAAGCACAGGAGTACATTCGTAGATGCTTTGTGATTCCGGATTGGATACGGACGCATAGCAATCATGGAGACGGGCCGTGGGAAGCTCCAACGTTCAAAGAACAGTACGAAGGCAGGGAATGGACGGCTACGGTCGGTCGGCATGAAGACTTTACAGCTGGTTATCTATACGACAAGGTGTATCAGCTAACGTACAAAGCCCATCCTGGCATATCAGCACCAAGTATGGCACTGGTAGACTTCGTAGCCTACCAGCAAGGAATACAGCTGCAGCAGCCGGTGGTTCCTTTTATAAGTACAGGAAAGAAAAGGATGTGGCATGAGAACGGACTCATGGTCGCGGTGGCTTTCAACGAACAATACGATGAGCTGAAGAAACAGTTCATTAGGGAGTTGGCGGCTAGAGTTGGTGAGATGACGAGAGAGAATCATTACACAGTGGACTTGCACGATGTGGCTAATCTGCCTTGGCTGGAAGCGGCTCAGGTAATAGAAGATGCGGATCTGTTTATCGGATGCAGATCAGCAAACTGGGTCATAGCGATGGGGCTGGGGAAGCAGACGATAACGTATGAGCCTCATCCTTCCAGACATGCCAGCTGCCACTTGGGAAAAGTCTTCGGTTGCCCTTATGGGCAGGAGTATCCGTTGCCGTACATGATGCCACCAGCAGTGGCAGCAGAAGCGGCGGCAGGGATGATTAGAAAAAGAATAGAAGAAGTAAAGGAGAAAGTAACAGCATGAAGAACTTTTCAGATTCGGAGTTGGTTGAGTTCGCGGACTGGGCAGAAGTAACAGAGAAGGACAACACAGCAACGGTAGAAGCAAGAAGAGCTGCATCAGCCATCAGGCAGGGTTGCGATTGGATGCTGAGACACAGGGCGAGAGAAAGACAGCAGCAGATAGAACAGGCAGGTAATGTTTCGGTGACTCAGCCACAAAGAAAGCAATAGAGGAGAACAAGCATGATACTGAATAAGGCCGGACAGACGTGGAGTTTCAAATCGTGGCAAGAGCAGGAGTATCCGGAAGTCGTGGATGCGGTAGCTGCAATCAAGGTGCAGCCGAGAGAACAGTTCGTGAAGCAGATGCTGGAAGAACATGATTCGGTCAGGAAGTACGGCTATCCAGATTTGCACTACCATAACAATATGGTAACGACAGCAGCGGTTTATCCCAGCGTAGAATACAGAAGTGGTTTTAGAGGTAAAGTAAGGTCGTCGTACAATACCAAAACAGGAATGATGGACCATACAGAGGAAAAGTAAATGACGGTTTACAAAAATAGAACGGGATTAATGATTGGCGTTCCGCTGAGCGGTAATCCGCTGGTGCCGGAATGGGCATTTGCTTTCCATCAGTTGCATCCACCGATGGACTATAACGTTGAGTATGCCATGATTAAGTTCAGGCCGGTAGATGAAGCAAGGCAAATCATGGCTGAGAATGCGGTATCGAAAGGGTGTAAGTATCTTTTCTTCATAGATGAGGACACTACGCCTCCAGCTCACACGTTGAGACAGCTTATCTACCATCTGGAGCACTGGGACAATGCAGCGGTAGCGGCTGGCATCTATTGCCACAAGTCTCAGCCTTGCATGCCGATGGTGTTTAGAGGTAACGGAGCTGGACCTTACTGGGATTGGAAAGTGGGAGAAGTATTCGATTGCTCGGGAGTTGGAATGGGTTGTGCTCTTATCAGAGTGGACGCACTGAAGACCATTCCGAAGCCATGGTTCAAGACGGTGGACTCGGTAGAAGCTTTCATGGAGAACATTCCACAGGGTGAGATGTGGACGGAAGACTTGTATTTCTGCGACAAGATTCTCAAAGCTACAGGAGAGGGTGTACCGGAAGGCGGTTGGAATATCCTGGCAGATGGGGGAATACTTCCGAATCACTGGGATGCAAAGACTGGGCAGAGTTACAATCTTCCACCAACAGCCAAGCCACTGAGACCGGTCAACTGGCAGGAAGGGACGAAGAAGATTGTGGACTTGGGTTGCGGTGAGCCGGAGAACAGCTACAACACGGAAGAAGGAAAGGTGTTGCGGGTGGACATCCGGGAAGAAGTCAAGCCGGATTATAGATGCGACCTGAGGAAGCTGCCCTTCGCAACAAAAGAATTCGACATAGTCTTTTCCAGTCATGTATTGGAACACTTTGCTAGGAACGAGACAAAGGCTGTACTGGACGAGTGGATTCGGATTCTCAAAGAAGATGGTGAGCTGAGACTGGTGCTACCGAATCTGGAGTGGGCGGCTCAGCATGTGATGAACAAGGAGATAGACACGGATGTAATGAATGTGTTCTATGGAGCGCAGAGCTACAATGAGAATTTTCACAAGACTGGGTTTACGCCACAGATCATCGAGCAGCTACTGGCAGAGCGGGGGTTTAAGAAGTTCGTATGGGACTTCCACAATTACCACATGTTTGTCAGAGCGTGGAAGATTGAGCCGGCGGAATCCATAGCAGCTATGCAAGTGAATCCAATAGTCAGACAGAAGACGGAGTTCGAGAAGTTGGGCGAACCGATGTTGGAGAAAGTTCAGGAAATAAAAACAGAGAACACCAATCAGCCTTTGGAAATAGAGGTTCCAGCAGGAGACTAAATGCTTTTATTTTGCGATAGCTTTAGCCACTACACGACACTTTTACAGAAGTGGGACAATATTAACAGCGCTTCGCCAGTAATTTCTGCTACTGCGGCTCGAACACAAGCGGCCGGGCTACTGTTTAATGCTATTAGTGGACAGTGTGCCGTGCTAAAGAATTTTTCGGTTTCAAGAACGGTGATTTTGGGTTTTGCTTACCAAGTAAAAGTTTCTCCGTCCGCTGGAAATAATTGGGTGTTGTGTGCGTTCAATGATATAACAGGCGTTTCTCATGTATTTGTAAGGCTGAGTCCTTCCGGCACATTTCAATTTGTGCGGTCAACGGCAGCAAACAATACAACTGGTGTTGGGGCAAACATAGGGCCAGTATCATCTCTTGCGATAGGTGGTGGTTGGCACTATATAGAAATAACTATAACAATAGACCCGGTTGTTGGAGCGGTGGAGATGCGGTTGGATGGGAACGTAATCATTACAGCACAGAATGTAAACACAAAGAATGCAGCCAATAATCCCAACAGCACCACTCAGCAGCTTGCTATAGGAAATTTATTATCAAATGATGCTGCTGTCGGGACACATTACTATGCAGATTTGTACTTGAACGATACGAACGGTAACCAGTGCAACAGCTATCTGGGAGATGTGACAGTAGAAGCTCAGTTGCCTTCTGGTAATGGTACGGAGAATGACTTTACTCGTGGTGGCTCAGTTATCAATGCACAGAATTGGATGCAGGTGGACGAAGTTCCACCAGATGACGATACGACATATAACTTTGATTCAGTTGTCGGGCATATGGAGCGCTATACTTATCCAGCCTTGGTAGCAGCGTCGACGACAATCTATGCATTAGCAACTTGGCCCAGAGCGGAGAAGACTTCGGCTGGGGCAAGAAACTTTCGGCACATAGTAGCTTCGCAGGGAGTGGTGGTAGACAATGGAGTAGATATCGGATTGGCGGTTGGGTATACCTATCCTGGTATGGCGGCTTTTTATACAGACCCAGCTACAGGGCAGCTTTGGACACAAGCCGGGATCAATGCAGCGGAAACGGGATTTGAAATTACTCTATGAGTCAGGCTTTACTACTACAGTTTGCTGAAACGCTAAGCACAAACCAGCAAGACGGTTTCGCTCTAGTCAATCGGCCTGTTCAAGCAGAACTCTTTGACAGACTAATTCAGAATGATAAGTTCAGTTCGTTTCCTGGTCTATTTATAGTCGAGCAGTTGGTTCAGTCTGATGCCGTGAACTTTGTTAAAACGGCCGCTGGAGCTGGAACAGTAATTCAGATTTTGATTTCCCAGACAATGGTCCAGAGTGATGCGATTGTGGTAGCGATGCCAATAGCTCGCCTTACTCAGATGACCAGAGAGGTGGTAAACAGGCCAATCAATTCAGTCACAAGACTGACACAGTTGGCAAGAGAAACTATTTATCAGCCTCAGACGGTGGTGGTAAGACTGACACAGTTAGCAAGAGAAGTAATCTTTCTTACTCCAGAAGCGTTTCTGGCCCAGGAAGATTATCTAATGAGCATTACAGATCAGTTGTTCCAGCAGGATACTTTGATTGGGCAGAACTCTGGTTTGTTCTTCTTGACTATCGGAGAAAGTAATCAGCCCGGTATGTTTGATCAATCGGGACAGGACAATATAAAGGTCAAGAAGAATCAGGTAATCAAGGCTAATAATCTACAGACAGCAGACACTTCTCTGAATCACTGGCTGGATAGATTTAGTTTCAATTTTACCCCAGGCTCTTTTTTCCAGAGTTTCTCGGATACGCTAACGCTTTCAGATGCTTTTACAGATAAGCTTCCAGTAGCGCTGACAGAGCAACTAAGTGATCAGACGCCCGGGCTTTCAGATGCTTATACGGCGTTGGCTCCTTTGATGCTATCTTTCATTCAGACATTAAACTTATGGCAGGAGTTTTTCGCCCAGCCCTATCTGGGAGTTTTTGCCGAGAGTAACGCAGACCAGTGGCAAGACAGTCTGGCTGGGCTTATGGCTTATTTCATGCCGCTGTCGGATGTGATGGCTTTGACGGATTCGTTCACGTTACCGTTGTGGCAAGTATCTTCGGATACGTTGACGATGGCGGATGGTTTAGGGGTTGGTTACGGACAGGGAGTTGTGGAGGCTTTGAATCTTTCGGATTCCAATTTTCTCGGTTACGGAGATCAGATATCGGAGCAGTTGGTATTATCGGAGCAGTTGATATTGGGTTATGGCCAAGGCAACGTAGATTCCTTGACTTTGTTGGATGCTATGGGAGTCAGCTACGGAGATATAGTCTCCGACCAGTTGGTTGCTTCTGACAGTATAGCTTTGCTGGAAGGCTTAATAGAACTTCTATCGGATGATGAGGGACCGAACTGGGCGGATGCTTTTGCTTTTTCCGGTGGCGTAAACCCTTATTCAGATCAGTTGGTGCTGTCGGACAGCTTCACATTGGGTTATGGGAACTTCCTACCAGACCAGTTGATAATGTCGGACTCGGAGAAGTTGCTTTTCGGTATTGGTCTAAATGTTTTCGAGCAAGTGGTACTGAGCGACCAGCTTGGACAGTTTCCTGGACTGTTCATAGTAGAGCAGTTGCAGCAACAGGATGCAGTTCAGTTTCCAGTGTGGTTGGTTCTGGCAGACCAGTTGGCACAAGCGGATTCGGTAGGAGCGGGATATGGAAGCAAAGTAACGGATAGCACCAATCTGGCAGACTCTATGAATCTGGTGGAGTCGTTTGAGACCATGTTGGCGGATGCAACACCAACGATGTTGGAGAACTTGCAGCAGCTGTTCAATTATCTGCTGGCTATAGAAGACGGCCAGACGATGGTTGAGCAGCTGAATCTGATGTATGGTTTGCTCATAGACGGGCAGTTCCTGGAATTCGACGATGAGATAAATGTAGTCGGAGTTGTTCTGCCCTTCTTGTCGGACGATATGAGTCAGAATTGGTTGGATGCAATCCTGACGGAGTTGGTATTTGCTCCTAGCGAGATAGTGGTAAGAGACTTTAAAGTACTGGCTCAGATACTGGCTAGTGTATTGGACACGGTGCAGGAACAGCAAGCGGATAGTTTCAAGTCGCAGGGAGAGCAACAAGCAACGTTCGATGTATTGCTGGATGGGGAAGTATAATGACTGGACTGGAATTAAAAGGTTTGGTAACGGTGAAAGATGGGATTGCGTATATAGACCAGAATCCACTGGTACAAGCTTTGGAACAGTTCAACGGAAGATATGTAGAGCTGAAGTTCCAGTTTCCGGAAGATGTGAAGTGGGAGATGGATGAAGGCATCAAGCCATTGGTTACTGCTTTGCAGGGTATTGGGCTTACGACTTTAAGCAGTTGCGAAGGGTCGGAAGAATATCCTTACTCCTACGTGTCGTTAATCCGGGATAACGCTGGTAAGTATATGACTGAGTACTGGCAGCAGACATTACTCGAGTTTGGAAAGAAAAGAGGTTGGAGTCTGGCGCATTATTCGGGAAAAGTTTGGCAGCTGCGGGCAAACGTAAAGAAGACGAGAGAAGAGATACTTGAGTTCGCAAATAAAATTCGAAAAACTTTCTCAGTTACAGCCAGGTAGGCCGGGTGGGTTAACTCCTAAGGAGTTTCTACAGCTCTGTCTGAAAGAGCTTGGACAGTTGGAGTTTGCTTCGACTGTGGCTTTGACTAAAGCTTTATCGGACAGTGAGACGGCAAATTGGAATACGGCCGCTACTGTAGTTCTCGGCATAGTAGAAAAGTTATCAGATACTTTGACATTATCAGATGCTGTGGCGTTCACTCTGGTAATTCCAAAAACTCTTTCAGACAACGAAGGAGCAAACTGGGCGGATATAACTGCTAGTTTGCTAAGCATAGCTCTAGTTCTTTCAGACAACGAAGGTGCAAATTGGTTAGATGCTCTGGTCATTGGCTATGGCCAAGGTCAGGTAGATGCTCTGAGTTTTTCAGATAGTAGCTCATTGGGATTCGGCGACCAGATTACAGATTCGTTGAGTCAGAGTGATAGTGAAGCAGCAGTTTTGGGATTGCTAGAAACATTCTCAGACCAGTTGGTGTTGAGCGATGCGGAAGTCAATTTGTTTGGAATGACTGAAGCATTGTCGGATACGATTGTTTTTTCTGACAGTCTGGCTACCGGCTATGGCAACGCCACAGTAGACCAGTTAACATTCTTAGACAGTAGCAGTATGGGCTACGGAGACATCATCTCCGAGACTTTAGTCTTTTCGGATTCACTGGGTGTGGGCTATGGCAACGTAGAAGCAGATAGTTTGGTTCTTTCGGATAGCGCAACTGATATCCTTGGAATGTTGCTGGGCCTTTCGGATTCTCTGAACAACTGGCAGGATGCAGTACAGTCTCCGGTTGTTCCAAGTATCCCTTTGCTTTTGCTTGACCTAATCCAGCTGGTAGATGGAATTCCTGTCAACTACGTCGGGGACAATATCTACAACACCAGCTTAAGTCAGCCTGGCCACATATTTCCTTTGCTGGTGGTTCCGGGTGCTGGCTATAGCCCTTACTTTGGTCAGCAGAAGGCTTCTTCCATTTACTGGCAAGACTTTCTCTTGTTAGCTTTAGACGGAAATATCTTTCTGCCACTAAAAGATGCAATGCCGGTGCTGGCTCTGCAAGCTGTGCAGACAACAGCTAATTTTCCAGCACTTAACTTTGGATTTGGTTCGCCGGTATTCATGCAGGAGGCGGAGAGTAGTCAGCTCCTAGTTCCGCAAGTAGAAAGTCTGAGTGACCAGCTGGTGTTCTCGGATAGCGAGACGCTTGGATATGGAAACGCTACCGTAGATAGCCTGGCCTTCCTCGATGCGAACGCGGTTGGTTACGGAGACTTGATAGCTGATACGTTGAGCATGAGTGATTCTCTGGCCAGCTTGTTCTCTATAGCGGAAGCTTTCTCAGATACTTTAGTATTGACGGACACGGATGCGGTTGGTTACGGCAACGTGGTAAAAGACCAGTTGGTGTTAAGCGATTCAGAAGTAATCGGCTATGGTCAGGGAACAGTTGATTCGTTGACTTTCTCGGATACGAACGCAGTCGGGTACGGAGACCTGATATCGGATTCGTTTACGCTGACAGATAGTTTTGCTTTCAACAGCGGAGCGGCTTTAATCTCTGAACAGTTTTCAGACACGTTGAGTCTGACAGATTCCGACACCATCGGCTACGGACAAGGGCAAGTAGATAGCCTGACGTTCAGTGATAGTGCTGCGACCGGATACGGGAACGTTATCACAGATACGGTAACGTTCTCGGATTCGGAAGCCAATGCACTGGGAATGTTGTCAACATTCTCAGACCAGTTGGCAATGCCGGACAGCTACGTAGACTTGCTGGCTGGTGCTGTGGCTTTATCGGATACGCTGACGATAGCGGATTCTTTGGCCATTGGGTACGGTCAAAGCTTAGTGGACCATTGCATTCTATCTAGTTTAGAAACACTTTCTCTGGCTATTTTCATTACGGACCCGGAAGAAGATTCTCTGAACAGTTGGCTAGATCAATTCCAGTTTTCGACAGGGCAGCCTTCGATATCGTTGCAGTTCTCGGACCAGATAGCTTTGTCGGAAGCTTTGGGTGCTGGCTATGGCAATCAGACGAGCGAACAGAATGTGATGAGCGATGTAATGAGTCTGATGGAATCGTTTGAGGTGCTACTGGCAGAAGCCACGCCAGCAATGGTGGATGCTTTGGCGGCCTTTATGACGCAGGCAATGGCTGCGGAAGACACGATAGCCTTCCTCAACGATACGTATTCGGCTATCGGTTCTTACCTGGCTGGGTTGTCAGATGTGAATGCACTGACGGACCAGTTCAGGGATACGTTTGCTGCTCAGTTGAGTTTGCTATTACAGGATGCGGAAGGGGCGGAATGGTTGGATGCGGTGCTGGCTGAGTTCGTGTTTGCTCCGGGTGTAATAAGAATGCAGGCTTTGGTTATACTGCAAGAGCTGGTGGGAGAGATTAAGGTCGGAGGTCAGTAGAGATGGCGGTACAGAAGACTTACTATCTCAATCCACTGAACACGCAGGTGATTCAAGCCTTCGGTTTGCAGGACGTGGTCACGGGAAGTTTCCTCAATTCAGCTACGGTCACGGCTACGTTGCTAAATGACAGGGGTGTAGCAGACGGAGTGTTACAGGGTATAGTGCTTGGGTATATGGCGGCGACGGATGGGAATTATCAGGGAACGGTGCCTGCAACTTTCAACGCTCCACTGGGCGGAGGATACATTCTCCAGATACTGGTGGAGCAGGGTGGCGTGCAGTCTCTCTTTTCTCTACAGACTATCGTGGAGTTGAGAAGAACATAAAAGGAGAAATAGGGATGGGAATGGAAAACAGAAGTGCGGTTGGTATTAGCAAGGCTAGAATTGGGGTTAGCACACTTAGTAATGTAGCGACTCAGTCGGAGAAACCAGCCTCCCAGATTGAGCAAGAGTTGAGCAATATGGAAGCAGTGTTGGGAGACATCTATCATTTGGCGGTGTCTTTGGAAAAAGCTCTTAGTCCTGTGTTGACAAGCTGTGCTCCAGATGGGGAAAGCCAAGCGGGTGAGTTGGCGCCAGGGCGGGCACCACTGGCAGACAAGTTGTGGGAACAATACCGGAAAGCGGCACAGACGAGAGACAGATTGCAGGATATGCTGCAAAGGGTTGCTCTCTAGAAGGAAGGGCAATGATTACGCTGGCGGAGCTAGGGGAGTTGTACTTTGGCGGGCCGGGGTCTGGTTGCAACGGACCTCACTGCGGTCGCCCTCGTACTGCTCAGGGAAAGGTCCGCCAGCGAGTCAAACGGGGATTAAAAAGATACGCCAAGAAGTTTGATGTGCATCCGGTTCGGAAGGGTAAGCTACAGCCAGGCATACTGAGAAGAGGCGGCAAGGATATTATTCCAGTTAAGGCTCCGTGGGCTGGCAAAGTAAAAGTCAAGATGAAAGGCGCGAACGGAGAAGACATAGTTGTACTGAAGCAAGCCAAGACGTATGAGAAGCGTGGCAACGACTGGTTGAGGAAGCCGGACAAGTTCAAAGGTCAGTATCTGGTAGACCTTCCGGCACAGAAGACGTACGACGACCCAAAGGAGATAAATCACTTCTTCATTCACCAGGCGTCACCGACGGAAGCAAGGTCGGTAGAGGTTCATAGAAATCTGGGCAAGCTGGGAGTCAACGTAATCGAAAGAGACTTGGGACAGTACCACGCGATAGAAAGACACAGAGAAATTTCATTCAACAACGTTGGCAGAGCTTCAGGTTTTTTGAATAAGCGGTATGGGATAACTTTTCGACTCAAATGAGACTAGCCGCGACATTGGAACTATATGCTGGTGGGGTAGGGTCTGGATGCCGCGGCCCACATTGCGGTCGTCCGCAGACTATGTATCACGGTACGGTTTTGGATTCAGCTAGAGATATTGTTGCTAAAGGTCTGAAGCCGAATCAAGATAGGCAGTTTGCTGTGGATGCCATTCCGATGGAGAAAGGATACGTATATGCTACGACGTCTCTCGAGACAGCGATAATGTTTGCGAATTTCCGGGCTGCGTATGAGAAGGCGGCACCAGGAAGCACCTTCCGTTTTGAGGATAGGTATGGGAATGCGAACATAGCGCATAAAGCTTTTACAGGTCCGGAAGATATGAATTACATGCTGCGGGATAACCCTGAGTTAGCGAAGGGGGCTTTTACTCCAGCTATCGTGACTTTGAATTTACCGGCAGAGGAAGTAAACAAGATGGAGGGGGATCCGGATTTTGGTACTGATAAAGAACCGGACGATCCGGACCAAGTAGCTTTTAGAAAGCAGGGAATCTTTCCAGCCAAGTACATAGCTAACGTATTGGTAAGAGGGAAGGATGGAGATTGGCACGGGTATAGTCCGAAAGAGATTAAGAACTTAAAAGCTAAGGCTTTCAGACAGGTGCACTTTGTGTACTTCGGTCCGGTGGATGAATTGAGAGAACACCTAAGGATGGGAGGGCAAGTTGACGATAACGGAAGTTAGAAAGTTGTTGACCAAGAAGGAACTGGATACAGTCACGGAGAAGGCCTTCGAACATGGCTCATTCACGGTCGAGAACGTCAGGAAAGAAAACGGCAAAAAAGAAGTCAGCATCAGATATCCGGATACAGGAGAAAGAGAAGATGTATCTGTGTAGCGGTGGTTGCGGTTACGAGTTTGCGTTGCTAAAGGCTTTGGGCTACAAACCAAAAGGTCAGATGTTCTGCCTAACGTGTACGAAACAGAAAGAACGGGACGAGAAAATCAAGAGTAGAATCAAGCCACTTGGCAACAGTTGGGTGGAATATCAGATGGGGAGGACAATGTAATGCCAGATTTTTCTGGACACAAGTTAGGGAAGTTGGCACCAAAAACGGATGAGAAACGGCTGAAGCTTGGAAAATATCTCAAGCCAGAATTGGCTGCTCCCCCAGTCGAGCTGAATTGGGGTGACGGTGTTACGGATTGGGGAATGCTTGGTAATGACACGCTGGGCGATTGTACGATTGCAGGGGTGGGGCATGCGGTACAGTCAGCTATGCATGCGGTTGGGATTGCTTGGGACTCATCTGTGGAAACAGATGAAGTCATCAAGTACTATGAGTTCTGGTGCGGATACAATCCAGCGGACCCAACGACGGACCAAGGCGGAGTGGAAGTAGATGTCTTGAACAACTGGAGGAAGCTTCGTTACGCGGGTCACCAGTTGGTTGCTTATGCAGACCCTGAAATCGCAGATACGTTACATATCAAGCAGTCGATAGCTTTGTTCGGGGGAGTGTATATTGGTCTGGCTTTACCACTATCGGCTCAGAACCAGGATGTGTGGCAAGTAGTGGGTGATGGTCAGACGGGAGCATCGGCACCGGGAAGCTGGGGTGGTCATGCGGTGTACGTGGTTGGCTATAGTCCAGAGTTTCTGACTTGCATTACTTGGGGTCAGGAATTGCAAATGTCTTGGGACTTCTTCCGGGCTTACGCGGATGAAGCACATACTTTGTTTCTGGGGATGTGGGTGGAGAACAAGACGGCTCCTTCGGGGTTCGACTGGGCTCAGTTGGAAACAGACTTAACAGCGATTGTGGGGTAAAGGAAGAATGGCGACACGAGCAACGGAAACAGTAGAAGTAAATATAGAGACGACGGACAGGGCAAAAGCATTTGCTCAGGCCATAGCTCATCAAGAGGGATTCTACGTGTTTGGTTCTATCCCTCACAGGGCGAACAATCCGGGCGACTTGGTTATACCGGGTTGGACTGGACTCTCTTTAGGTAGAGAAAGAATCAGTGTGTTGAAGTCGGACTCCATTGAAGAACCCTTTCCACCAGATGGTGGATGGTTCAGACTCTTGCACGAGTTGTGGCTGATAGAGTCGGGCCGGTCACACGTTTATACTTTGGACATGACGATTCTAGAGATGGCGCATAAATGGACGGATACTCAGCAAGACGATTGGGCTAGGAACGTAGCGGGGCAGTTGGGCGTTCCGCCAGAGACAACATTAAGACAAGTTTTAGTGGGAGACTAACGATGAGAGTACTGGAAGCAGCGGCGCTGGTTTCTCTCCGGGAAAGCTATCAGCCAAGAACCATCGACCAGAAGAAGACTGGGCGAGAGTTGGCTGTGGAACTGTTTGCGGAGGCAGAAGCCAGAGAAGAGCCGTTTATCTACCACACGCCGGAGACGTGGAGGCGGAAATGGCTGCCGTCACGGGAATTCCGATTGATGCGGATTCCCTTGAATGCTGCTGCTCTGCCTTGTGAACCGAAGGGACGGAATCTGGTACTAAAAAAGATTCACGCCCGCGAAGATGGACCAATTCTGGTTGAGTACAACAAGAACAGAATTGGTGGAAGCATCTACGGGTTCACGCCGGAAGTGATTGTGATAGACGGGAAGCATAGATACCAGGCAGCGGTACTCCGAGGCGATACGCATATCATGGCATTCGTCGGAGAGCTAGCAGCGGAAGTAATGGCAGTTGGTAGTGGGGGAGGGGGCCCGGCACCTGAAAGGACGACAGGGGCACCGGGCGCCTCTCTCATAGCAAGGATGAAAAAAGTAAAAGCGGCTGGTTCGAAACGGCTGAAGGAACTGGACGTAAAGAAAGGTAAGGAGGCGAAGTAGATGTCTACGACAACGATTCGAGATTTGTTCGGCGCGGCTCAGTTGAGATTGGAAGCGGGCGTTCCGCCGGTCAACCAGCAGGGTCCAGCTAGTGGTGGTGGGACGGGTGGTGGCGGTGGGATGCAAGACGACGGAACTGGTATGGGGCCACAGATGCCACCGGAAGTGGCGAGTGCTCCCTATATCAAGCTGCTGACAAAGCTGGGCTACGAGTATCAGGGTGGAGACGAAGACATGGATGGAAACAGTTTCGGCCAGAGCTTTACCGGGTCGGACGGAGATTCCATTACGGTCAAGCCGGATGGTTCTTGGTCACGGACCGGGCCGGGTGCTACGAGGGCGCAGGGTAAATCGGTGCAAGACTTGGGTCAGGCACTGGTAAAGGATACTCTGCAACAGGGAGACGACCAGAATCACCATTACGCTCTGAGACAGGCCGGCTACAACAAAGTCCACACGGATGCGAAAGGCACGAGCTACTACAAACATCCTCAGACGGGCAAGACGGTACACGTTACGAAGGACGGCAATTGGGGTTCCAGTATCGGAACTGGGCGTGGTGCTTCGAAGTTGCGTGACTTCCTCGGCAACGAGCAATTGGAAGACACGGACCCGGTCATGCAGCAGAATAAGCTGAAGCAGGGCCAGATGAAGCAGCAGGCCCAGCAACAGAAGCAGCAGCAGCGATTCGGGAAGTTGACTCCCGGCACAAGGGGTACGACAGGGACACGTGGACCAGCTGGCGGTGGTGCCGGCGGTGGTATGAGTCGCGGAGGTTTCTAAATGGACTTGGCAGCTTCTATGGGGTTGCTGGCTAGTCGTGCTAAGGTAAGCGACGGCGAGCGCCCAATTCTTAAAGGTCATGTCGGTAAGGATGGTTACTTTGAATGTCCTACTGAATTCACGACCAAAGATGAAGTTCGTTGGGCTAAGAATAGAATGCGCTCAGCGCGCATTGCACAGTATGCCGACGAATCCTGTGGACTGCCAAATACTTATGACAAAGATGGAGCGTATTTATGCGGGGGTAGGGCGGATGGAGGCAGCGAGCCATGTAACATGTTGGTTGGCTCGGAGTGCCTCATCCGAATAGAGCTATTGCCTACTCCCCATGCCACTAGTTGTATGTGGTGGGAGAAACCAAACGCAGGAGACCCAGAAGGTCGTCTGTGTCCAAAGGGAAAACTTAGCGATGATAGGTTGGACTATGGGCCGACGAAGAACCCCAAAGGCTTTGGTTGCATACGTTGCGAATATGGGCAGGGATTGCTACCGCGACCGGACAGCGAAGGTCGAAAAAGATGGTGTAAGGTAAAGGACCATTCTGTTTCGAACAATTCGTGTTGCGCTGACAATGACCCGGAAAAATAAACGTGGAGGTTTCTAATGGCAATGTTCTTTGACGCGGGTTCGAATCAATGGGTGAGTGCGGCGACTGGCAATTACGTGTACAAGCCAGCACCGCATCCACCCACGACGTTTCCGGTCTTCGATCCGAGCATCAACGGTTGGACGAGTTCGGGAGACTACGGAACACAGCCTGCTCCAACGAAGCCGTACTTCTCTTTTCTATCAAACAGTTGGGTCACGAGCTAAGGAGGGCAGATGAGTTTGAGTATCAGGAGTATGATGGCGGCTGGTGAGTTGGCGATACAGGCTACTTACCAGCCACCAAAGAAGAAATGTAATTGCGGTTGCGGTCATTGCAAAGGAGAAAACAAGATGTCCAAGGAAATCAAGGCAGAGAGACAGAGTCCGAATTCGGTTTCTACTCCTGCGAAGAAGCAGGAACCGACGGCGGAAATCTGGAAGAAGGGTGGAGCGAAGTCCCCGGATGAGGCCCTCAGTACGGACAAGAACTCCGTCCGGCAACCTGTTAAGTGTGGTAAGTAGGGCTATTAAAGTGGGAAATAATCGCTCAGTAAAGCGTTCTGGAGGACGTTCGTAGGGGCCTATGTCATACACTAAGACCGTCCTCAAAGAAACGCCAAGCGGACCAATCGAGATATCCTTCGATGGGGTCATGACGCGGGTGGAATTCAACTGCAAATGTATAGACGCGGTAGAGATGTGTCGTGGTATGTGCTGCAGAATGCGGACTGGTTTCTCGGTCGAATTGGAACAGGATGAGCTGGAGAAGTTCAAGCATAGACCTCATCCTTCCAAGCCCGGCGTTACTCTACTGGCAGCTACGGAAGATGGGATGCAGTGTACGTACTTGAAAGAGCCGGGGCTTTGTTCGGTACATTTGGATAAACCAAAGATGTGTCGGCAGTGGGGTTGCTCACCGGGAACGGAATGGGAAGACTACACGATACCGGTCAGAGACGCGGGTTGGATGCTATTCCCAGTACGAAGGGAGGAAGCAGCGTTTATTCAAATCCAGATGGCAAAGAAAGAATAAATGACTCAGCTTTGGAGCTTCATTCAGGCTCATCCGTTTGGCACTTTCTTCGTGGCGGCGATTTTGGTGGAGCAGTTGCCGCCACCGACAGAAGAGTCGTCGGAGTTTTACAAGTACATCTATTCAGTCTTGCAGGCATTGGTGGCGAACTGGAGAAGAACAAAGGATGCGTATAAATTAATCGGGAGCAAATAAGAATGAACTGTGGACTTTGCGAGAAGGAAGCGAAGTGGAGAATCAACGACCAGGAAGGCGGCATCATCAGATACTGTTGCGACGAACATTTGGTAACGCTGGTGGCAAAGTTGAGGGTGTTCGTAGGGAGCAGAGTAGTCAAGGAACAACAGCATGAGCATATTGAAACCAACGCCAGGTGAGCTGATAGACAGGGCAACGATCCTTTCCCTGAAGATAGTGTTCGGACATGTCAAGGGGATGGACGTAAGCCATTTTAAGAAAGAAGAAGATGAAGTATGGGAAAGACTCAAAGAAGAAGGGTATGCGGTTATAGAGCAGTTGGACCCACATACGGATTACGCAGTGTGGGAAGATGAGACCAAGAAGATAATCGCAGAGCTACAGACGGTGAACGGCATCCTCTGGGGACTGGAAGATATGGTCAGGAAGACGGCTAAGCACGAGTTCATGGAGTTGGGGAAACTCTGTGTAGGGATTGCGGCTTCCAATGATACGAGGAGTGAACTGATTCAGAAAGCCAACAAGCACTATTTTCTGGAGACGAAGCCAGAGAAAGTCTACGACAAACCAAAGAAGAATTTCGTTTCAGATATTGACTTGGGAGATGCTGGGTGATACTGGCTGCGGCAATAGAGTTGTGGTGTGGTGGGCCGGGTTCTGGATGTCACGGTGAGAACTGTGGCCGCCATAAGGTTGTGGAAGACTTGTTGAAGCATCATGATTCTATTGTCGAGGACCCTAGACGGATGAACGTTGAGTCGGTCTTTACCGGGAAGCAGAGAGCGGCTTTAGAGTGGCAAGGCAAAGCACTAAAAGGTTTGATGGATGACATTACAGACCGTGTCGGCCATCCGGATGCAAGGGAATACGTAAGGAAGGCGGCTAGTCGTTTGGATACAGCGGACGAAAAGATGGCTGCGGAACAGTACTCGGCAGCAATGCTACATCAAGAGGAAGCTTTAATGGATTTGCATGAGGCAATCAGAATCACGGATAGGTATCCATCTTCGATAAGGCAGGTGGCACACGCGTAATGGATAAGGGATTGGGAGATACGATTAGACGGGTTACGACCAGACTTGGGGTAAGGACTTGTGGTAGCTGTCAGAAAAGGGCGGCGGTACTGAACAGATACTTTCCTTACTACCACGGTGAGCCGACGAGGACGGTGGAACGGGAAAGTGAGGACGGCAAAGTAAAGCTGGTTCATCTATCCAGTGGGTACCTGGTGGTGGAATACCCGGAATCATTAACTGGTAACGTTATTCAAGTTCCTTTCCACGAAAGGCATAGAGAGCACGTAGAGAAGTTCTTCGACGCGGTAATCAAAGGAAGAAAAGAATGAAAATCACGGAAAGAAAAACCTGCCGGGCTTGCCAGATGGATTTACCGGAAGAGAATGTGTTGAGTCTAGGCAGCCACGAAGTGGTGGACTTCGTTCAGTTGCTGGATGAGGGACGGGGACAGGCTCCATTGGACCTGGTCGTTTGTCGGAACAGCCATTGCAACCTTCTTCAGCTCAGGCATACGGTTGACGCCGACACGTTGTTCAGGAAATTTTGGTACAGGTCGGGCATCAACGAGCAAATGAAAGTTGCGTTAAAAGATGTTGTGGATTCTGTACAACATTATGTGACGCTACAGGGCCACGATGTGGTGGGCGACATCGGGTCGAACGACGGGACTACGTTGGGCTTCTTTGGCAAGGAACTGAGAAGGGTCGGTTTTGAACCAGCGACGGAGTTGGCGCGAGAGTCACAGAAGCCTGGAACAAAAATAGTCAACGATTATTTTTCGGCCTTCGAAGCGCTGAAAGCTTCTCATGGTAGGAAGTACAAGTGCCTTTTGGCTTTGGCTATGTTCTATGACTTGGACCATCCGGAACAATTTTTACGGGACGTGGCCCAGGTGTTGCATCCGGAAGGTGTCTTCGTAGTGCAGATGAATTACTTGGGGCTGATGCAGGAACTTAAC
>Ga0210406_10000100_pt1 | contig 133075 bp, 109 predicted proteins | sample IncBWC30MmetaG_FD_155454 | JGI IMG/M metagenome (GOLD analysis project Ga0210406, IMG submission 155454) | Forest soil microbial communities from Barre Woods Harvard Forest LTER site, Petersham, Massachusetts, United States - Inc-BW-C-30-M | ecosystem: Environmental > Terrestrial > Soil >... | reverse complement strand
CAGATATTGATGCGGGAAGACCGGGGCGCAATTTTTGGTCGGGTCGCGCGGAAGAAAATTTGGATTGATGCCGCCGCCACCGTTGAGCAGGGTCAGATTGAAATCGATGGATTCGTCATAGGCCATCGGCGTGCCAACGACGCTGGGGCACAGGCTGGGGCCTCCGGTGATGGGCAATGAGGTGGTTTGCGCGGGTGGAGAAAGAGCGCGGTTGTAGGTTACGTCGTACCAGAGGCCGACGGTCGCCGGCGAGCCGCCGGTCACAAGCGATGCGAGGCCGGGAAATGAGTCGGAGGGTTGCGAGGTGCTTGCGTTCGTGTAGGTGATTCCGTGCGAGCTGAGTGCGGCAAGCGTGGAAGCAGGATGACTGCTGACGTAGTTGGAAAGATCGAGCGCGTGCAAGCCGTCGACGCTGATGAGAAGAACGTGGCGAATTTCATTGCCATGATCACCGTTGTCGCCTTTGTCCGGTGGCTTTGGGACGGCGTAGAGCGGCATCGTAACAAGCGATGCAGCCAGGGCTGAAGACAAGAATCTACGGAGCAAATGCATCTGGAAATCCTCCTTGAAGTGACTACTGAGTGAAAAACTCTAGCGAAGGGTCGGAGGGCAAGGGTGAATGCAGCGTGAATCGACGGTTAAAAGTAAATTTTCACACTGGGCAAGTAGGCATGGGAATCTGAAGATGACGGCGAAGCGTGCGGATCGTACTGGACAGGGCAAGTTCATTGTAGCTCCGCAACGCCATGCTGTTTTCAGGTTCCGGTGTGCCCGTCACCCGATAGGGTCGTAGCGGTTCAATTCGATGAGCGTCCAACGTCATCGGGGTCGCGCTTCATATAGAATTTGCGATCATCTTCATGCGTGACTCGGAAACCAAGACGCTCGTAGAGCCGCCGAGCGGGATTGATTCTGACAACATTCAGGCAGACCGCAAGACCGAACTCAGCGGCTTCGCTAATCAATCGCTTCATCACTTCTGTGCCGATACCCCTGCGCTGAAACGGGCTATCCACAAACATCTGCGCGACAAAAATCTCATTATCTTCTCTGATGGTCTGCAACCAGCCGACATCGGTACCGTCGAGCCCTATAACACGAACCTGCGCTCGGTTCCACTGCTGCCCGAAGCTGGTTTCTTGAGCGTTTCTGTCTAGACGCAACTCATCAATGATCCATCTCATTTCGGCGAAATAGAGACGTCTGCAGTACTCAAAGTCATGCTCAAGAGCTGGACGCAATCCAATCTGCATTGGTCTATTCTGCAGCATCGATACGGTGACCTCAAACGACTGTGCTGCCGAGGCCTGCCTATTAGTGGATTGGTCGGCAATCCGAAACCTAGCTACTTCACCGCTAGAGTTCCCCAAGACTTTTTTTAACGCGACGTGCTCAGCCATCAACTCAGCCAAGACCTCGTCCTTGGTCTGCACCTTCTTCTCCAAGAACTCGATCCGTTTCTGCTTCTCCTCGAACAGTTCCTTCTGCCAGCGGTAGAACACGTTGGCCGCAGGCCCAGTTCTTCACACAGCTCCGAGACTGGCACTTTGTCCACAAGATGCCACCTCAGGATGGCTACTTTTTCTTCTGGGGTGAAATGCTTTCGTTCCTTCCTCATACGTTCGCTCCGCTATCTTAACGGACGAACGCTTTCTCCATTTCCAACTGAGGCAGGACACTAAAGAATCAATCCATCGCCAATGATTGTGGCACGGAGGCCGGTTCAGCGTCCTGAACGGCCACGCCGTCCCGGAAAACAACAATCTTGCCCGAAATGGCGGGCACTCGCTCCCCAGGCACGATGATGCCGACCAGATTCAGTGGATCGGCGGCAGATAGCGTGATGGGTTCCTGCGTGGGTGCAAGCTTGCGAGCTGCACGCAGGGATTCAACCGCAACCGGCAGGGCAAATTGTTCGCCGATGAATCCATCCACAAAGCGGCCACCACGAATTTCTCCACGGTCTTCTATTCGGTGGTACGCGACCTGCAACTCGCGCCACTTAGGGAGATTGGTTTCGCGAGCAAGCAAGTCGCGGAAGACGATCCCATAACGCTTCAACAGCATCCAGCAGGTGGCTTCGACCGCACGATTCCGATCGACTGCCTGATCGGTGTAAAGCAACGCCCATCGGCCAGAGCTGTGACGGGGACGGGCAGTGCGCCCGCTGCCTTGTCCGGCGCGGCGTTTGGGATCGATGAGCGAGCGAAGATTATCGAACCCGTCGGCGGTGACTACTCCGGCGGCGACCAACTCCCAGAGTCCGGTTTCCACTTCAGCCTTCAGCTTGTCGGTGCCACGAACGATGTCGGCGAAGAACGAGGCGCCGCGCTGCCGCAGAAAATCCAGCACCTGCCGAGCGCCGTCGCTCAGACCGCGGGCTTCGGGCTGTTGGCTGGCGGAGTGCTGCGGCATCATCCAGTCAGACTCTTCCCGAATGAAAAACGTGATGGGCGCAACGCTGGTGGGAATCACGCGGCGCTTGCCGGCAGCCGAGTCTTCGAGGGTTGCCGGATGAGGAGACAGCCGTCCCCAACCGACGGCTCCCGTGAGGCAAAGCTGATCGAGCCATTTGGGATCGTAATCGGCAATGCGGCGTGCCAGAATCTGCCGCTCCCAGGCGTTGGCGGGAATTTCGAAGCCCTGGAGCTGGCGGACGATTTCGAGTGTGGCTCGCTCGCCCTGAACCTGCGTGCCGGGTGCCACGTGCTGCCAGCGCAAAAGCCACTGCATGAACTGGGCGGCGGTGACCGGTTCAATCTGCTTGCGAAGTGTGGCGACGGTGAGGCGATGGATGCGCGCCAACAGCCGCCGGTCGCACCACTCAATGTGCTCGGAATGACCACCTGTGAACTTGCCGCGCAAGACTGCCCCGCTAGCCTCCATTCGCAGCAAGGCAAGATCGATTTCAGATGAGGGCAACCCGAGGAGTTCGCTCAGTTGCACCGCTGTCACTGGGCCAAGGTGTGACATCCATCCGGTGACGAGAGCCAGTAGGGCGTCATCGCGCGAGGGCAGGGGAGCTTCCAGTTCCGCGGGTGGGCTGTCGAAAGTTGCACCAGAAAAAAGCAGAGAGAAAGCCTTAGCCCGCTCGGCTGCAACCCAATACTCGCGTCCATCGCTGACGGCGCGGGCTGCTCTTCCGTCTCGAACCAGCTTCTGAAACGCGGCAGACCATTGTGAGATGGCGTCGCTCACGTAGCGGCCTACGTTCTCATCTGCCCAGTTAAGCGAAAGTCGACTATCGGCGGGGAATGCGATTAGCGTATGTAGAACATCATGCAGTTCGTCGACGTCGCGGACATCGGGCCATGCTTCCTCGCGAACCTGCGCGATCGCTCCGGGCTCGAGCTTGCCCACCTCTTCGAGAATCGACTCTGGCAGCACTCGACGCATTTCGACCGCTCGGGCACGGCGTTCCTCGAGCGGCGCATCATCGAGGTAGGCGTAGGGATTTGCATTCAGAATCTCGTGCGAGAACTGCGACGGCACGGGTGTGTCTACCGCGATGCAGCGGATGCGGCCTCCCTCCATATCGCGCAGCAGCTTTTTCAGGCCGTCGAGATCCATGGCCTCGGTCAGGACGTCCTTCATGACTTCCTTGATCAAAGGATGGTCGGGAATCTGAATGTCGCCTTCGATGTTTTCTTGGCAAGCGGCCACGTCCGGAAAGACCGAAGCCATTAAATCATCAGACCGCATGCGCTGAATTTGCGGCGGGACTTTCTTGCCGCTCTGAAAACGGAGTAGGGCCAAGGCGCGGCCCGCGTCCCAGCGCCAGCGTGTGCCAAAGAACGGCGAGGCCAGCGCGGCCTGCTCCAGAATCGGGTGGACAGTTTCCGCGCTCAAGAAGTGGAAGACATCAGCCAGAGGAAAGCTGTGCTGTTCAGCCAGGGCGATGTTCAGGCCGTTGTCGGTGGCTGCGGCCTGTAATTCGAAATTGAAGCTGCGGCAGAAGCGTTTGCGCAGGGCTAGTCCCCAGGCCTTGTTGATGCGGCCGCCAAAGGGAGCGTGAATCACCAGTTGCATGCCACCGCCCTCGTCAAAAAAGCGTTCCGCAATGATGGTGTCTTGCGTCGGCACGTCCCCAAGAACTGCCCGGCCTTGCAGGATGTATTCGATCGCTTGCTCGGCGCCGGACTCGTCAAGGCCGCATTCCTCCTTCAACCAGGCGACGGTTGCCGCAACTTCTGGCTGTGCCTGCGAGACGCCGACGGGGAAAATGTTCAGCAAGCGGTCACTGATTTCTCTTCTCAAGTCCGCCACCTGGAGCGAAAGCTCCTGAGTGCGTGCCGGAGCCTCGCCTCGCCAGAACGGAATGGTGGGCGGCGAGCCGTGTGCGTCTTCGACAAGAACACGCCCAGACTTGCTCTCGACCCTGTGAATCCGCCATGAGGTGTTGCCCAACAGCATGATGTCGCCAGCGTTGGCTTCCACCGCGAAGTCTTCATCCACAGTGCCGACCACGATACCTTCAGGCTGGGCCACAACCGTGAACAGGGCGTTCTCCGGAATTGCGCCGCCGCTGGTGATGGCCGCGAGCCGGCTGCCGCGCCGCGCTCGCAGCTTGTGATTCACCCGGTCACGGTGCAAGTAGGAGCCATAGCGCCCGCGGCGAGCGGCCATGCCTTCGGAAAGCATTTCGAGGACGGATTCGTAGGTTTCTCGAGTCAGGTTGCGGTAGGGATAGGCGCGTTTGATCAAAACGAACAGGTCGTCTTCATCCCAACCGGCGTCCTCTTCCGTAGAACCGGCAGGCGCACTGGTACCCGCAGCGCAGATGGCTACGATCTGCTGGGCGAGAATGTCAGCCGGCGCTTCGGGAATCATCAATTGATCGAGGTCGCCCTTGTGGATGGCTCGTACCAGGGCAGCACATTCCTGCAACTCGTCGCGAGTGGTGGCAAAGAAGCGGCCTTTTGGAATCGCTCCGCGCCAGTGGCCCGACCGTCCAACCCGCTGGAGCGCGACCGCAATCGCCCGTGGAGAACTGATCTGAATCACCAAATCTACCGTGCCGATGTCGATTCCCAGTTCCAACGAGGCAGTAGCAACCAACACCTTCACCTGGCCGTCTTTGAGTCTGTTTTCGGCAGTCAGCCGTAGCTTACGTGACAGGCTGCCGTGGTGTGCGGCAACATTGTCTTCGCCCAGCCGCTCGGCCAGTTGATGCGAAACTCGCTCCGCCAGACGGCGCGTATTCACGAACACCAAAGTGGAACGGTTCTGGCCGACTAGCTCCACGATCCGGTCATAGATTTCGTCCCACATCTCGTTGCTGGCGATCGGGCCGAGTTGGCTGGCGGGAACTTCAACCGCGAGATCAAGCTGCCGTTTGTGTCCGACGTTGACGATGACCGGCTCGGGCCGGTTGTTGCCGGTTAGGAAGTGGGCAATCTCTTCAATCGGCTTCTGGGTTGCTGAAAGTCCAATGCGAACGAGGGGGGAAGAGTGGCAGAGTGCTTCCAACCTTTCCAACGACAGCGTCAAGTGCGCCCCACGCTTGTCGTCGGCCACGGCGTGAATTTCGTCGACGATGACCGTCTCGATGTCGCGCAAAATCGCGCGGCTCCGTTCGGCCGTCAGCAGGATGTACAGCGATTCTGGCGTGGTTACCAGAATGTGCGGCGGGTGTTTCAACATGGCCCCGCGCTCGTGCATGAGAGTGTCACCAGTGCGAACGGCGGTGCGAATCTGCGGCATCAGCAGGCCGCGTTGGCCGGCCATTTCCAAGATTTCACCCAGTGGGATCTCGAGGTTCTTCTGAATGTCGTTGCCCAGGGCTTTCAGCGGGGAGACATAGAGCACTTCGGTCCGGTCCTGCAGGTTGCCGGCGAGCGCCTTGCGCACCAGGCGATCGATGGAGGCCAGGAACGCTGCGAGGGTCTTGCCTGATCCGGTGGGGGCGGAAATCAGCGTGGTGCGGCCAGCGAGAATGTGCGGCCAGCCCTGCTCCTGCGGCTCGGTCGGAGTGCCGAAGCGCTGCACAAACCAATCCCTGACGAGAGGATGTGCCCATGCAAGGGGGGCAGGGAAGGACGACATTTGGCTATTCTAGCGAGAAAACCGATGTTCGTAAAACATTCGCCTGTTGGACGGAGCAGGTAACTACGAGGATATCGGCCCACCAGCGCCAGCCTGTAGGACTACTTGGCTGGTCGACTTACAGTAGAGATTTATGCTTACAAATGCTATAATGTGGGTCATATGGAAACCATCTTCGCCGTTGTGAGTTCCAAAGGGCAGATCGTCATTCCTACAGCTTTGCGGGATAAGATGGGGATCAAGGCCGGGACGCGCGTGGCCATTCAACGAGAACAGAATCATCTCGTTCTTCAACCCATCACCGAAGCCTTCATTGACAGTCTTGTCGGGTGTTGCAAAGGCGAGGGGTCTCTCGTCGAAGCCCGTGAGCGTGAGCACCGGATCGAGAAGTGAAGAAGAGCTACGTTTTGGATGCGAACGCCGTGCTCGACCTTGTGGATGCTGGTCCCGGAGCCCCACGGGTGAGGGAAATACTCCAAGAGACTTTCCGAGAGCGATGCCTGGCGATGATCTCGGTCTTGAACTGGGGAGAGGTCTTTTACCACGTATGGCAGGGACGCGGAGAAGAGAGAGCTCGTCAGACTATGGGGAGTCTTTCGCGGTTACCCCTTGATCTGGTCCCCGTTGATCTTCCTCAAGTATTGAAAGCGAGTGAAATCAAGGCAGTCCACAAGATCCCCTACGTGGATTGCATTGCAGCCGGGTTGGCTGAGATCCGTCACGCGGTTCTTGTCACATCCGACCGCGACTTCGAGAAACTCGGACGTCGAATCCCGATTCTGTGGATTGCGCGGCCGTGACAGGACCGATCCGCGAGAGCCAGGATCTGAAGGCCAACAGCTCGCAATGCTAGAATCCCCGCCATGCCCAAAGTATCTCCCAAAACCCGCGCCAAGAAGATCAAACTACTGTTGTTTGACGTAGACGGCGTCCTGACCGACGGCAAGCTCTTCTTCCTTCCCGCTCCACCGGGATTTCAACAGACCACGCTTGAGCATGCCGCGAAGCACGGCGGGCAGGGTGGTTTTGGACTGGCCAGTTCTTCCATGATCGAAGCTAAGGGATTTCACGCGCACGATGGCACAGCCATTTCCCTGGCCCGGCTGGGCGGCATCAAGACTGGCCTGATTACCAAACGTATCTCGGAAACGGTGGCCGTCCGTGCTCATGATCTGAAACTGGATCACGTCCATCAAGGCATTCAGGACAAATCGGAAATCTTAAAGCAAATCTTGAAGCGGGAAGGATTAACCGCAGCAGAAATTGGATTTGTTGGCGACGACGTCATCGATCTCCCCGCCATGCGGCATTCGGGCTTTGCGGTTGCTGTCGCCAACGCCCGCGCCGAAGTGAAAAAAGAGGCGCACTACGTTACCCCTCATGCTGGCGGAGACGGAGCCTTGCGAGACGCGATTGAATATATCTTGAAGGCTCAAGGAAAGTGGGGCCGCGTCGTGGAGGAATACATCGGGGAGAGAAGCTCTTAGCCGTTGGCTCTTGGCGTGAAGCGTAGGGGCGTCGATTCAGACTTGCACCGCCAGTGTTTTGTCCTCTCAATCCCGCTGCCGAGGGGCAGGAACGAGAGGACTCAAGCCAAAAGCTAACAGCCTGGAGCCGAAAAGCTAAAAAGCCCACCGGCTGTCTGCTTGGGGCGTGCTCGGGTCGACAACCGATGGGCTACCGTTTCTCCTTACTCACCCTGTTGCTTTCAGGAGTATTTCCCAATAAAAACACAGAACCGGACAAAAGTTGCGGCTTGAAATGTAAAGTTTTGTAATTTCTAAGTAGTTGAAAGAACTTGCATTACTCCGGTATTGCCGTAGGTTTGGCTGCCATCAGTTGTGCGAATCGTGTGTCTTTACGCAAACCCTCAAAATCCGAATCCTTATAAACGTCATTGATTCCCGGGTAGCCTTCCTCCAGCGCCCGCCGCAAGTACTGCAAGGCATGATCGGAATCTCCCTGCCGGGCATAAAGCTTTGCGATCAAATACTCGAAGCGCGCGCGTTCCTCGGGAGAGGGCAACTGCGCAGTAACTCCGGTTCGTGACGTGCGCTCAAAAATATCGGGATCAAGCTGCAGCGCGTGGCCATAGGCCGCGGTCGCTTGTTCCCACTCTTTCTTGCCGTAGAATGCCGCCCCGAGATTGTTGTAGAAGGACGCAACATCGGGTTTCAGTTTGATGGCCTTCTCATATTGCTTGATGGCCCTTCCGTACTTCTGCTGTAAATACCATGCCACACCCAGGTTGTTCCAGGCGTCAGCGAACTGATGGTCCAACTTCACCGCGCGTTCGAAATCCCTTGTGCATTCCTGGTCGCGTCGCAGTGCCATCTCGGTGATGCCGGTCTTGTTATAAAGAGAGGCAGAGCGTTTTTTCGACAAGGCTGCCCGGTAGTAGTCGAGGGCGTCCAGGTACGCTTTTTGGCCGCGAAGCTCATCCCCGCGGGCATCCAGTTCTTCCGCGGACGCAGTGGGAGCGGGTGGTGCGGCGCGGCGCAGAGGCGGAGGAGTGATTTGCACTAATTCGGTTTGAGCGTACAGGTTGGGCAAGGCAAGTAAGACTGCAACTGCCAGGCAGAACACAAAGCAGCGATGCATAGACTCACCCCTTCAACAACCAATAGACACCGTCTCCCGCTTCTCAGCGTGGATTATTTCCGCTGTCGGCGGGCGGTGGTGACGGGCTGTTAGACGACTTGTCATCCTTAAAGATACCTGCTACCCGGCCAAAGAAGCCCTTTTTCTTCTTTGCAGTGTCGCCGGAGCCTTCACTCGGCGCTGCCGTGCCAACCGTCTGCTTCCCATCCGGCGGCGGAGGCATGGCCTTGTCTGCCCCCAACCCAAACATGCGAGAAAAAAATCCCCTGACTCCAGTGCCTTGTTCGCAGGTATTGGTTGGCTCCGTGCCTACGATGAAGGCTGAATCATAGCTGTCCGGACAGGCCGGCGTAGCCAGCAGATTCGTGGCTTTGTCCAGCTGAACATCGACGACGCCGACGGGCTGAATGAAAGGTCGCGCATCCGAGTAGGGCCACAACGTGATGGCTTTTTTCATGAACTCGGCCCAGATGGGCGCGGCGGTTTGAGCGCCGCTCAGGCGAATGTCGCTGTAATCGTCAAAGCCCACCCAGACAATACACAGCAAGTTGCTGGTGTAGCCTGCGAACCAGCCGTCATGGGAGGTTCCGGTTTTTCCTGCGGCGGGTGCGGTGAAGCCGAGCGTGCGTACGGTGTATGCAGTCCCGAAATTAAATACCCCCTCCATCATGTTGGTCATGACGTAGGCTACACGCGGATCAAGCACCTGGCGCTTATCCTGCTTCCAGTCCATCACTACGTCGCCGGCTGCGTTGCGCACAGAGTTCACCAGTAACGGGGAAATCCGTACTCCTGAGTTGGCGAAGACGGTGTACGCCCCGGCCATGTCCAACGGTGTGGCGTCATAGGCTCCCAGCGCCATGGCAGGGGTGGGTTTCACTGACACGATGCCGGCAGTTTTGGCCAAATCCGCGACCTTGTCGTAGCCAACCTCTTCCGCCAGTTTCACGGTTGCGTTGTTGAGCGACATCGCCAGGGCGTAACGGGCGGTGACCTCGCCGTGATACTCCTCCTTGTAATTCCTGGGCTCGTAGATCTGGTCACCGTAGGCGAACGTAGTGGGCTGGTCGGTGACCATGGTAGCTGGGGTAAATACTGGAGCGCCGCCGCTCACCGCAGTGTTGATGGCAGCCGCATAGACGAACGGCTTGAAAATTGACCCGGTCGGCCGTTTGGCTACCGCGTGATTCAATTGGCTGAAGGCGTAATTCCTGCCTCCAACTAATGCCAACACCTCACCGGTATGGGGATCCATGGCAACCAGTGCCACCTGCGCTTGTGGGCCCGGTTCCACCTGGGTCTCGAATTTGTTCTTGCCCACCTTGATGCGCTTGGTGCGGCGCTTCGTGATCTGATCGTCCACCAGCTTGATTCCGGATTCCACCGCCAGAGCGGCCGCCCGCTGGAGGTCGGGATCGAGCGTCGTATAGATGCGATAGGACTGTTCGTTCAGCTCACGTTCGTTGAACTTGCTGGTCAGAGTATCGCGGACCAGGTCGACAAAATAAGGGGCGTCGCTGGCTTCCACGTTGGGAGGCGCCAGTTTCAACGGCGTGGCTTTGGCTTTGTCAGCATCGGCGCGGGTGATAGCGTGAGTCTCCACCATGCTTTCAAGAACCAGGTTCCGGCGCTCCAATGCGCGCTCAGGGTGGCGATAAGGAGAAAGGTAACTCGGCCGCTGTATGATACCGGCGAGCAGCGCCGCTTCCGGCAACGTGATGTCTTTTAGATCCTTGTTGAAGTAGGCGCGAGAGGCCTCGGCCAATCCGCTGATGGTGAAAGAACCTCGCTGGCCCAGGTCAACCCAGTTGGCATAGAACTCGAAAATCTCCTGCTTGCTGAATTTTTGCTCGAGTTCCTCGGCAATCAGCATTTCCGTGAGCTTGCGCTTGATGGTTTTCTGCGGGGTCAAAAAGAAGCCTCGGGAGAGCTGCATGGTCAACGTGGACCCTCCCTGCTCATGCCGCTCATGCATGAAGTCAATCCAGGCTGCTTCTGCCATGCGAAGGAAATTCACGCCGCTGTGCTGAAAGAACCGGCGATCTTCGATGGCCAGCACCGCGTCCACCATGATCTTGGGAATCTGGTCGTATTTAACTACCTGACGTTTCGAGCGCTGCTCCACGTCAAAAAGTGCCGTGATCACTTGCGGTTCCAGCTCATAGGCAGACAGATCGCCCGACTTGCCGGTAATGCTCGCGACGTGCCCGTCCTGGATCCGAATCGTGGCTGGTTCGGGACTGTGGTAGGACTGTGCCCCCGGTTTGATTTCAATGCCGCCGTTCAGCAACCGGTAGCTGCCAATTGGAGAGTCCCCCTTTTCCAAATAGCCAGCGCGCTGGAGTTGGGCGGCAATCTCCCGCGCATCAATTTTCTGGTCTAGCTTGACCAAGTGCGGAACGGCGTAAATCTTTGCGGAACTGCTGAATACCGGGCCTTTGAATCGTTGCTGAATGATGCGGTCATATTTGATGTAGTAGTAAGAGAACCACGCGCTGATGACTACTCCGAGAACTACGAAGGTCGCTAATGCAATCCGAATGACGGGGTCACGGGAAGCCGGCTTCCTGCCGGATTTGGCACTCTTGCGCCTCGGAATCTTTAGTTTGATGGCCACTTGATTAGCGGAGCCCGCTCAGGCAGAGCCTTGTTTCTTCCTGAAGCGACGCGCGAACCCATTTCTTTGGATGCAGGAACCCTCACTCCGCGCATCCCAGGGCAGAGTGAAAACGGTCCGGCGGATCTGTAGGATTTGGAGTCCAGCGACATTCTAAATCACTGGGCTCGAGCCCGCGCGGTTTAGAAAGGACTTTGGTTCTCGGTCGAGGGGTCGAAGTGCAGATCCATCGGGTACCCCGGCAAGTCCACGTGTACGATGTAGGGCGCCCGAATACTGAGTGAACCGGTTCCGGTGGTGCCGTGGCGCGCAACCTTGATCTGGTCCTTACTCAGCGGAATCTTGAGTTCCTGGGCCTTCTTGAAAATGCCGTCCTGAATCTCGGATTCGGGCTTGGTGGTGTAGGTCTGCAACGTCGCCTCGCTCGCGATGATGTCCTTGAACTGGTAATTCGCGTAGTAAACCGGGACCAGTTCTGCTCCCAGAAAAACCGAAGCAACGATGACGAATAAACCAAAAAGAAGTTTGAGGGTACCCATGGCGCGCTCCCGTTCCAGCGCGCCAGATGCCAACTAGCGCGCCGGCTGCAAAGCCTTGAAATGCTCTGCTACTGCGCCGATGCTAGCATCCTGCACCTGACGAGTCGAGCGCTGAACTATCTCCACGGTGCCTTCGGTAACCTTCTTCCCTACGGTGACACGAAAGGGTATGCCTACTAGGTCAGCATCCTTGAATTTCACCCCGGGGCGTTCGTCCCTGTCATCGAGCACCACGTCAAAACCGGCGGCCTCCAGGCTGCTGGCGATGTCGATGGCGGCTTTTAGCAGACTTTCGTCCTTTATATTGGTCGGACAGACGACAATCTCAAACGGGGCGATCGTGGATGGCAGCCAGAAACCATTTTCATCGTTGCTCTGCTCGATGGCAGCGGTAAGAATGCGCTCGATTCCGATGCCGTAACTGCCCATGATCACAGTGACTTCCTTGCCGTTCTTATCGAGTACACGCGCACCCATCGACTCGGAATACTTGTAGCCGAGTTTGAAGATGTGGCCAATCTCTACGGCAGTATCGATACGCAGAGCCTTGCCGCAATTTGGGCAGGCTTCGTTTGGGGTGACGCTACGCAGGTCGGCATATCTGGTGGGCTGAAAGTCATGGTCCGGAGTGAGGTTCTTCAGGTGGTAGTCTTCCTTGTTCGCCCCGGCGATCAGGTTCCTGCGCCCTTGCAGAGCCTGGTCGACGATGAGCAGCGGCCGCTCGGAATCTTTCGAGTCTTTGGCCCAATCGACGCCAACCGGTCCCAGGAATCCAGCCGGAGAACGAAACACTTGCTTGATTTCGTCCTCCTGCATGGGGCGAGTTTCTCTCCCGCCGTTGGCGGCTGCAAACTTCGCTTCGTTAAGTTGATGGTCGCCGCGCATGAGGACGACAATACCGCGCGCCCTTGATTTACCGGTCTTTGCGTCTTTCTCCTCCGCCATGTAGGCGAGAGTCTTGATTTTGTTCCTTGGGGACACGCCGCGGGCCACATCTTCGATCGTCTTCTGACCCGGGGTGTGCACTTCGAGGGGCTTACCGTCGCCTTCTGGAGCGAGATCCTCTACCGCTTCCAGCTTCGAAGTCGCTTTCTCCAGGTTCGCAGCGTAGCCGCATGCATCGCAGCTCACCACTTGATCTTCGCCGGCCGGGGTGCGCACCATGAACTCTTGCGACTGTGAGCCACCCATGGCGCCGGAATCCGCTTCGATGATCATGTACTTGAGACCGCAACGGTCGAAGATCCGGCAGTATGTGTCGAAGTGTTTCTTGTAAGAAACATCCAGTGCGGCGACATCAATGTCGAAAGAGTACGAGTCTTTCATCATGAACTGACGTACCCGCAACAATCCGGACTTCGGCCGGGGCTCATCGCGAAACTTCGATTGAATCTGATACCAGATCTGGGGCAACTGCTTGTAGCTGCGCAGTTCTTTGCTGGCAATCGAGGTCATAACCTCTTCTTCGGTCATGCCCAGGCAGAGATCGGCCCCCTTGCGGTCTTTCAGGCGAAACAGGTTTTCGCCCATCACCGACCAGCGTCCGCTGGCTTCCCAAACTTCGCGCGGATGCAGCGCCGGCAAGTAAAACTCCTGTCCGATCTTGTCCATTTCCTCGCGGACAATGGCCACGATCTTGTTGAACGAACGGTTTCCTAGAAACAGAAACGAATAGATCCCCGCCGCCAGTTGGCGAATGTAGCCCGCCCGGACGAGAAATTTGTGGCTGGCGACCTCGGCGTCCGCCGGGGCCTCGCGCAGCGTAGGAATAAACAGTTCTGACCAGCGATGCATGGGTATGAGTCCTGTGGAGCAGGGAATCGGTTATTGTAAATGATTGGACCGACAGGGCGGACTGCCGCTCGGCCGACCATCTTTGACTCGCCTCCACGGCCAAGATAGAATCGGCCTCAGTCCAATGCCGAAAGCCCGCTATCACTACAACATCATGCTCCGGCCCGAACCTGAAGGCGGATTTACCGCCATCGTGCCAGCTCTGCCGGGCTGCGTCACCTACGGGCGTACCTTAGATGAGGCGCGAAAAATGGCGAAGGATGCCATCTCTGGCTACATTGCAAGTCTCAAGAAGCACAAGGAGCCAGTTCCTACCGACGACGAAACCTTAGTTGCCTCCTTGGACTTGGAGTATTCGCACTAGAAAATTGGCCTGCGGTGTTTAATCCAACATGAGACTACCCGCAATCAGGCCACGCGCAGTCATTCGATTCCTGGAGCAGAAGGGGTTCGTCCTCGATCATGCTTCCGGAAGCCATCTCGTCTTCTACCATCCAGTATCAAGAGACAGGGCTGTGGTTCCTCGACATAACCGTGACATGCCCAAGGGAACTCTTCTTTCATTGCTGAGGGAGGCAGGATTTACGCGAGAGGATATGATTGCCTTTCTGGAAGGCGAATAGCGCGTCCAGGAGAGCCAACCGGCGTTGCTCGATTCCGCCGCGGTAGCTACCCCGCCAACTGCTTCAGAATTTCTTTCCCCAGCTTCTGCGTCTCGCCGAAGAACCTTTGATATTCGACAAACAAACGATTCATCTCCAGCGATTTGTCCGCCGAAAGCCGCTTACGCAGAATCATGTCACGCACGTGCACCGGGTTGGGGAGGATCGCTTCTTCGGTCAGTTCTTCGAGGGCGGTTGTGGGATCGTAATGATACATGGCGCTATTGTAGCGCCGCTCCGCACTACATCATTTCTGTGCCCCACAAATCGTGCAGGTGGACGATGCCTTGCAGCTTGCCTTTTCCATTGACCACTGCCAGCGAGGTGATCTTTGTTTCTTCCATCAGAGCCAGGGCTGTGGCAGCGAACTCGCTTGCCGCAATCGTCCTCGGATTCTTGGTCATGCACTGGCCGGCGCTGAGATCGAGTGCGTCTTTCCCACGTTTCTCTAACAATCGTCGCAGATCGCCGTCGCTGATCACACCCACGAGCTTCCTGCCTTCAACCACAGCAGTCATCCCCAGCTTCTTACGTGACATTTCATAGATCACATCCGGCATCTTCGTCTTCGGAGTCACTGTTGGGACCGCATCCCCGGAGTGCATGAGCGACTCGACTCGCGCCAGGCGCTTGCCCAGCTTCCCCCCGGGATGCAAATTGGCGAAGTCTTCTTCTTTGAATCCCCGCTTTTCCGCCAGTGTCATCGCGAGAGCGTCGCCGAGTGCAAGCATCGTGGTAGTGGAAGCGGTCGGCGCCAACCCCAACGTGCAGGCTTCTTTGGCTACTGAGCAATCAAGCGCAACATCGGCGGCAGATGCCAGAGTTGAGGCAATGGGTTTTGTTGATTTCGAAGCCCCCAGTTCATCGCACGTCATCGCGATTAGCGGAATCTGCAATCGCTTCAGTGTAGCCAGCAATCGCAATATCTCTTCGGTCTCGCCACTGGCTGAGAGCGCGAGCACTACATCTCCGCTTACTACCATCCCCAAATCGCCGTGAACCGCTTCGACTGGATGCATAAAGAGGGCTGGAGTGCCTGTGGAGTTGAGGGTTGCCGCAATCTTGCGGGCAATGATGCCGCTCTTGCCCATGCCTGTGACCACGACGCGGCCCTTGCATCCGCGAAGCAATTCCGCGGCACGGACGAAGGCTTTGGCCATGGGCCCGGCAATACGATCCGCAAGGGCGCGCAGCGCTTCGGCTTCAATTCGCACCACGTTCTCGCCAATTGTCTTCATCAGGAAGAAAAGATGTTAGCACGCGCCAGAAAACTAGAAGTGGTCATCTGTTTTTTGCGGTCGCACGCCTGGCTGGCCCAACACTACCAGGCTCTTGGCTTGAATGGCTCGGTCCCATGGGCCTGCTTCCCAGTTGTCCTTTTTCTTCTCCGGATGAATCCAAGGCGGCAGCGCGATTAACAGACTTCGGGCGATGGACTGGGAGTAAGGCTCGTAGAGCGAACGCAGGTGCTGGAGCTTCCCTTCAAACTCTGGACCTTCCTTCAGCCGCACATTCCGTTCCGCCAAGACGCTGCGCAGCCGCACCATTTCTGCGGCGGGCAACCGGTCAGGAAGTTGCGGATCGTAAGTCGCCCTGGTTACTTGGGCGAGATCCACGACGGCGTGGCGCGCCATTGCAAAGGTGACTTTGGCCTGGTCGCTACGCAAACTGTCGACTCCGGCAATGATCAGGGCACACGCGTCCAGGATCGTAGTCAAGGCACCCAGCCAGGACTGGTTGCTGTGTTGCGAGCGAAAAAAGCTGAGCGGCGGATAAGAAATATGGCTTTCCAGAACCTCGCCCGCCCACCGTTCCCACTCGCGCAGGATTTGATCGAACTCTAGTTGTTGCGGCCGGTTGCCGAACCGGCCGAGCAGCTCTGCTGCTGTGGGCGGAGATCCGGCGCGTGCATCCAGCAGGGAGATTTGGATTTCACGCCGCGAAAAAGCTGCATAAATCGTGGGCAAGTAACCGATTACGGTACCCAGGAAGCCGAAGCCCATTCCAGCTTCCACAACCGCCAGCAGGCGTGCAGTGGGAGAGATTGGGACGATGTCGCCATAACCGAGGGTGAAAAAAGTCTCCCCGCTGTGATAAAGCAACCGGCCAAAAGTGATGGGTTCTCCACTCAACTGAACATGCTCACCGGCACCGTATTGCAGCAGCGCAAAACCGAAGATAAGAGTTACCGCCCACAGTCCTAGCAGCCATAGCAGGGAGAGCGGTCCGAAATAGCCCAAAAAATTCTCACGCTGACTGGGAGACTTTATGTGAGTCGTGATCTTTCGCCACGGGACCCAGGTTCGACGGTAGAACCACGAAGTAAGGCGATACTGCCGTCGCACCCGCCGCGGCAACACCACGGTCTCAAAGGCGTCAAGCAAGACGGCGAAGACGACGATAATGCCAATGATGGTGATGACGATGTGCATTGTCCGCTGACGTATTCCTTAGATGAAGTGGGATGGTAGCAGATTCGGCGTTATGCAGGCTTACGGCTTCACATGCGCCGCGGTCAACGCTGCGTGGACCGCCAACAACTCCTTCAATACGCCTCGCAGCTTGGTAGAGTCGAGTGCGTTGGCTCCGTCCGATTTCGCTTGTTTCGGATTGTCGTGGACTTCCATGAATACCCCGTCGACTCCGGCGGCGACTGCGGCCCGAGCCAGCACCGGAATGAACTCCGGCTGCCCGCCGCTTGCCACCGGTTGGTCTCCATCGCCAGGCGCCGCTGAAGGCAACTGCACCGAATGGGTCGCGTCGAAAACCACGGGCGCAAACTTGCGCATGATGGCCAGCGACCGCATGTCGACCACCAGATTGCCATATCCAAAGGTCGAACCGCGTTCAGTGACGAAAACCCGGTCGTTGCCCGCCTGGCGGCATTTCTCGACGGCGTGCTTCATATCCCAAGGAGAAACGAATTGGCCCTTCTTAATGTTTACCACCCGCTCGCTCATAGCGGCGGCCACGACCAGGTCGGTCTGACGGCAGAGCATGGCGGGAATCTGCAAAACGTCGGCTACTTCAGCAACTTTGGCGACGTCCTTTGTCTCGTGCACGTCGGTCAGTACAGGCACGTGTACTTCGTTTTTCACCTTCTTCAGGATGCGCAAGCCCTCGGCCAACCCCGGCCCACGAAAACTCCGTATCGAAGTGCGATTGGCTTTATCGTAGGACGCTTTGAAAATGAATGGCAAATTCAGCGACCGGGTGACGCCCTTGATCACCTCTGCCATGAAAAGGGCATGCTCCTCGCTCTCGATTACACACGGCCCGGCTATGAGGAACAGATTGCCAGAGCCGATATTGATGCCTTCGAGCTGGAAAGAAATGCTCATGCGTTAGTGTTTGCCAACTTTTTCCGGACGGTGGAACATTTCGATTTCAGCCGCGGCTCTTTCCGCACGGCGCTTTAATCCATGCTGGTAGGCCGCACCAACGAATGATTTGAATAGCGGATGTGGCTCCAGCGGCTTGGACTTGAACTCTGGATGGAACTGACAGCCGATGAAATGCGGATGATCGGGAAGTTCGATCATCTCCACGTAGGTTCCATCGGGCGTTGAGCCGGAGATTTTCAGCCCGCCGGCGGTCAGCGTACCTTCGTACTCGCGATTGAACTCGTAACGATGGCGGTGGCGCTCGCTTATTTCAAGCTGGCCATAGATTTTGTGGGCCAACGTTCCTGGCTCGATCTTGCAGGGCCATGCCCCTAATCTCATTGTGCCGCCCAATTCTTCCACGCCCCGCAATTCCCGCAGCTTATAAATCACACGGTGCGGGGTCGCCGGATCAAATTCACTGGAATTCGCTTCGGCCAGTCCGCAGATATTACGCGCGAATTCAATGCAGGCCGTCTGCATTCCCAGACAAATGCCAAAATACGGAACTTTCTTCTCGCGCGCGTAGCGGATCGCGATCAACATGCCTTCGATGCCGCGTTTTCCGAAGCCTCCCGGCACGAGAATGCCATCGTAGTCAGCCAGTTGCTCTTCGTAGGTACGATCGCCGGTTTCCAGTCCTTCGGCTTCTATCCAGTTCACCTGGAGTTTCAGGTTGTGGGCCAGGGCGCCGTGGACCAGCGCCTCTTTCAGCGACTTGTAAGAGTCTTCATACTCGACATACTTGCCGACGATGCCGATCGTAACCTCAGCCTTCGGGTTGTACACCCGGTGAACAATGTCTTCCCATTTCGAGAGATCGCGGTCCTTGGCTTCGAGGCGCAGGTAGCGGAGCACCAGCGTGTCCACGCCTTCGTGCGAGAAAACGACCGGCACTTCGTAGATCGATGCTACGTCTTTGGCAGTGATAACCGCCTCTTCTTCCACGTTGCAGAAGAGCGCGATTTTACCCTTGATATCCTTCGACAAAAAACGGTCGGTGCGGCAGAGAAGAATGTCGGGCTGAATTCCGATACTGAGCAGCTCCTTGACCGAGTGCTGCGTCGGTTTGGTTTTGAGTTCCTGCGCCGCAGCGATAAATGGAACCAGGGTCACATGGACAAACAATGTATGCTCACGGCCGAGTTCCTGGCGCATCTGGCGGATGGCTTCCATGAAGGGCAATGACTCGATGTCGCCGACTGTGCCGCCAACTTCCACGATGGCGACGTCCACGTCCTGAGCGACTTTCTTCATTGCCGCTTTGATTTCGTTGGTGACGTGGGGAATCACCTGTACGGTCTTTCCGAGGTAGTCACCACGGCGCTCTTTGGCGATGATCTGTTCGTAAATGCGGCCGGTGGTCCAGTTGTTGTCACGGGAAAGTTTGGCGTGAGTGAAGCGCTCGTAGTGGCCAAGGTCAAGATCGGTCTCGGCGCCGTCGTCGGTGACGAAAACTTCGCCGTGCTGAAACGGTGACATGGTTCCAGGGTCGACGTTCAGATAAGGATCGAACTTCATCAGGTTGACTTTCAGTCCGCGGCTTTCCAGCAGGCAACCAATCGAAGCCGCCGCCAGACCCTTGCCCAAAGAAGACACCACACCGCCGGTTACAAAGATGTACTTTGCCGACATCGGTTCCTCGCCTTAGATTGTGATTGGAATTTTGTGCAGATGGGGTGCACGATCAATTATGCCAGAAAGGGCTGTGGAAGGAAACGGGAAATGGGCAAGCCATGAAAGGCGTGGGGAACTGCCTGGTGGTTTACAGAACGTCGCCGTTCATTTGTAATGTCGCAAGGACATGAAAGGCCATCGTCGAGTACGCGTCGGTATGGATGGACGGATTGTAATTCCGGCATCCTTTCGCAGGGTGCTGGGCATCAATCCTGGGGATGAAGTCGTGTTGCAGGTTGAGGGCAACGAATTGCGTATCTTCACACTGAAAGCGCGGATTGAACGCGCCCAACGCCTGGTTCGGCGACATGTGCCTCGGAGTGTTTCGCTGGTCGACGAATTGATCGCGGACCGACGCAGGGGGCGCGCGTGAGTACTGGCCGAGCTTTGTCGGTGGCTTGTTCGGCGGCGTGGATGTTGATTTTTGCGGTTTCCGCAGTCATTTTCGTTCCGACCGGTTCTGCCCAGCAACTAGCAAAGCGTCTCATCCTTAAAGACGGCACCTACCAACTCGCCACACGATGGGAAATCAAGGGCGACCGGGTTCGCTATCTGAGTGCGGAACGCAACGATTGGGAGGAAGTGCCCGAGGAATTGGTCGATTGGAAGACTACTTCCAAGTTCGAGCAAGATCGTGCCGCCGGCGTTCCCAGCCCCGAGGCAATCGAAGTGGACAAGGAAATGGCTGCGGAACGCGCGGTGGAAGAAGCCAGGACTCCGCTAGTGGCTCCCAACTTACATCTTCCGGAAAGTGCGTCATTCCTGTTGATGGATACATTTCAGAGTCAGCCACAACTTGTGGAACTGCAACAAAACGGGGGAGAAGTGAACCGCAACCGGGGACAGAACATGGTTCGCGCCATGATCATCCCGATTCCGATTACCAGCAGCAAGCAGACCATTGAAATCGATGGCCTGCACGCGAACGTGCAAGCGCATACGACTCTGCCCTCGGTCTATATAAACCTCTCATTTGAACAAGCGCCGGCGGATTCCAATGCGGCATCACAGCCACAGCGGCCGCAGCAACCCCAGCAGCCCGAGCAACCCTGGGATCGGTTCCACATCGTGCACGCGCAGTTGAAGAACGGGAAACGCATTGTGGGAGTGATCAAGGTAAATCCGTTGGGCAAGGCGACCCAGACCCAAAATCTGGTAACGACAACCTGCCAGCAATTGAGTGGCAATTGGGTCAAGGTCACTCCTGTGGCGGCGCTTGAGCCGGGAGAGTATGCCATCGTCGAGTTGCTAGGTCGTGATGGCATGAATACCTATGTCTGGGACTTCGGTGTGAATCCCGCGGCGCCGGCGAACGCGGGAGCAGTGAAACCCACAACGGCGGCAACGCCCGCGGCAACTGACAAACCGCAACCTCACTAGAGCGTGGGTTCGGCAATCACGCAATCTTCGCTGCCTCCTCCTGAATTCTCTTCCACGCCCGTTCTACATGGCGTGCTTCGGTATTTGTCTGTCCCACGCACAGCCGCAGCGTCGTGCGATTCGCCAGCTTGGTGTGCGTGAGATAAAGTTCTCCGCTGCGATTCAAGCGGTCCATCAACTCCTGATTTACATCGTCCCCACCTTTGTGACGGAAGCAGACCAGGTTCAGCGGCGCTGGTGCGGCAAGCTCGAAGCGGTCGTCAGCCTTCACCCATCCAGCGAATTGTTGTGCCAACTCTACGTGGCGGCGTACGTGGTGCTGCAAGCCTTCGATTCCGTAGTGGCGGATCACAAACCACAGTTTCAGTGCGCGAAAGCGGCGTCCCAGCGGAATCTGCCAATCGCGATAATCGATGACCGCGCCCGATTCTGTGGCCTGGTTACGGAGATATTCCGGCAAAACGCTCAGCGTCTGAATCAGAACTTTACGGTCGGCCACGAAGAAGCAGCTGCAGTCGACATTGGTGAACATCCATTTATGCGGATTGAAGACGTAGCTGTCGGCAAGGTCGATGCCCGCGTGAGTGTGGCGGAACTCCGGACAGAGCGCAGCGGTACCCGACATGGCGGCATCCACATGGAACCAGATGTTGTTCTCGCGGCAGATGCGGCCTACCTCCGGCAGTGGATCGATTGCGTTCGAGGAAGTTGTGCCAATGGTGGCACACACAAAGCAAGGAGTCAGGCCGGCCTGGCGGTCGGCGGCGATTCGCCGGGCCAGTGCGTCAGCGCGCAACGCGAAGTTTTCGTCCACTTCGATTAATCGCAAGTTGTCGACGCCCAAGCCTGCGATCCGAACATCCTTCTCAACCGAGGAGTGAGTTTGGGTCGAGGTGTAAGCCACCAGCTTTCCATCGCAACCTCGGCTATTGCTGGCGAAGTTCGTGGCGCGTTCGCGAGCCGCCAACAGCGCGCACAGCGACGCGCTGGAAGCCGTGTCATGAATCACGCCGCCGCCGGTACTGGTCGAGAGGAACTTCTCGGGCAATCCCAGCATGCCCGCCAGCCAATCGAGAACTTGGGTTTCGAGTTCCGTGCATGCCGGGCTTGTGGCCCAAAGCATGCCCTGCACACCGAGCCCGGAAGAAAGCAGATCCCCCAGAATCGCCGGCCCGGAAGCATTGGCACAAAAGAAAGCAAAGAAATTCGGAGATTGCCAATGAGTGATTCCGGGCATGATGAGTTTTTCGATGTCGCCGAGGATGGCGTCAAACGCCTCACCCTTTTCCGGTGGATGCGCCGGCAAGGAAGCGCGAATCTCGCCCGGTTTGGCGCGCGAAAGCACCGGGTACGATTCGATACGCGCATAATAATCGGCGATCCAGTCCACGACTGCATGTCCGTGGCGGCGGAATTCGTCGGGCGTCATATGGAAAGTCTTTTCTGGCGGCATGTGGGTTCCTAACCAAGATTTCTCTGTGCTCTCTGCGGTGAAAGTTTTTCCAATCGCGACCCACAAGAGCAACAACCACAGAGGTCACAGGGGAACACAGAAGTCTTCACGTGATCTGTCCGTAATACACGCGAGTCGCATACGTCAACGCGACCTGACCACTCTCCTGGTGCGCGTCAAATATCTCACGCAACTCCCGCAGCATAGGCTCGTAGCTGGGATGGTCCGAAGCCGGTACATACGAAGACGACAGGAGCCGGCCTTCGAGTGCGTCATAGTCACAATCCTGGCGCATCTCGAGCACCGCAGATTGAAACGGCGAAGGTGCGAAAAAGCCGTCAATCTCATCGGTAGTGCGTTCGTGGCGAACCTCCTGATAGTCGGTACCGTAGGTCAGCAGCAATTTCTCGTAGTCACGAAGAAAGGGAGTCGAATCGGTCTCGCGTTCATTCCAGATCAGCACCATCCTGCCTCCAGGCTTCAGAATGCGGACGAATTCACGGCGGGCCTTGGCGCGATCAAACCAATGTGCCGCCTGGGCCGCAGTGACAATATCGATACTTTGATCGGGTAGCGTAGTTGCTTCCGCGGTTCCCGCCTGGCTGGTGAAGCCTGCATAGGACGCCAGGTATTCCTCGCCAGCCCGACGCATCTCCGCATTCGGTTCTACGCCGAAAACACGATTGCCGTTCTCCAGGAGCAACCGGGTGAAGATACCCGTACCGGACGCGACGTCCGCGAGGACCGAGGCCGGAGTCAGGCCGCACCGTTGCCGGAGCAGGTCCAGAACTTTGTTCGGATAAGTGGGGCGGTAGCGTACATATTTTTCGACGCGGGAAGAAAAACGGGCGGTGGCATCTTGCGCGGGCATTGCGTCCATTTTAAAGGGTTTTGGCGGTCGCGGGTCGTCTCGCCAGGTTTGCTACTATGAATTGTCTAACGGCGGTGTCTGGAGGCGCCTGAAACCGGAACCGCGGGAGCCTGATGAGAGTTCCGACGGGAGTCGTTCTTTTTCTCTTTGTTCTGGTCACGGTTTCGTTTGAGTTTGGCGCCGCCAAAGGCGCAAAGCCGTCTTCGCCTTCCGCGATCTTCGGATTCCGCGACGCCGCCGCGGAAACGGCGGTTGAGAGCCGCTTTCTCGCGGTTCCAGACCCCAAACTCGCCGAGCAACATTTGCGCACCCTGACTCAAGCGCCGCACATGGCCGGGACTCCGGAAGACAGAGTCACAGCAGACTATGTTGCGCAAAAATTCCGCGAAGCAGGTCTTGAAACCGAGATTGTCGAATACCGCGTCTGGATGAACTATCCCAGCGAAATTAGCGTGGACGTGACCGCGCCTTCGGGCGTCCAGATGCACGGCCCAACCCGTGAGCACGTTGACGGTGACTCGCTGCCGGACGATCCTCGCGTAGTCATGCCGTTTAACGGGATGTCGCCTTCCGGCGACGTTGAAGCCGAGGTGGTTTATGCCAACTACGGCACGCCCGAGGACTTCAAGAAACTGGAACAGTTAAAGGTTGACGTGCGCGGCAAGATCGTGTTGGCGCGCTACGGGCAGAATTTTCGCGGAGTAAAAGCGCTGGTGGCGCAGGAGCACGGCGCGGCCGGACTCATCATCTATTCTGACCCCGCTGACGACGGCTGGTGCCGCGGCGATAAATATCCTGACGGCCCCTGGCGTCCGAGTACCGGAGTGCAGCGCGGATCAATCGGTTTCATGTTCGAGTTTCCCGGTGATCCGACGACCCCGGGGGTCGCTTCCGTGCCTTCGCTGCCTGACTCGAAACGCATCCCTCCGCAACAATCCGCCCAGTTGCCCAAGATTCCGACCACGCCGCTCTCGTATGGAGATGCTTGGCCAATCCTTGAACACCTTGCGGGACCGGATTCACCACGCGAAGGGCAAGGCGCTTTGCCTTTCACCTATCACGTTGGCCCCGGTCCAGTGAAAGTGAAGATGCACCTCAAGCAGGATTACCAGATCCGTGCCATCTGGGACGTAGTCGGCCGAGTGCGAGGCAAGGACTCGCCAGACGAATGGGTGGTAGCGGGAAATCATCGCGATGCCTGGGTCTACGGCGCGGTCGATCCCAACAGCGGTACTGCGGCAATGCTGGAGGCCGTCCACGGAGTGGGTGAACTGCTGAAGTCGGGATGGAAGCCCAAGCGCACAGTCGTTTTCGGGAGCTGGGACGGGGAGGAAGAAGGGCTTGTGGGCTCGACGGAGTGGGGGGAACAACACGAAACCGAGCTGGCAAACGCAGTCGCGTATTTCAACATGGACGTAGCTGTGTCAGGCCCGGCGTTTGGCGCTTCGTCGATTCCCAGTCTTAAGCGTTTTGTGTCGGAGGTGACCAAAGCGGTGCCCAGCCCGAAGGGTGGTACGGTGTACGACGTTTGGAAAAAGGCCAGTCAGCCGGGATCGCAATCCGCGCAGTCGCCCACCGATGCCATTGGGGACAGCAGGCGAACTCCCGCAGCGCAGGGGAACTTGGATGTCCCCGTTGGCGACTTGGGCAGCGGGTCCGACTACACCGTATTTCTTCAACATCTGGGCGTTCCTGCCACCGATATCACCTCGAACGGCCCGTATGGGGTATATCACTCCGCGTTCGACAATTTCAACTGGTTCAAACGGTTCGCGGATCCCGATTTCCTGTACGAACAGGAAATGGCGCGCGTGTTCGGGATTGAAGTCCTGCGCATGGCCGACGCCGACGTGTTGCCTTACGACTACGATGAATATGGCAGGGAAGTAACCGCGTACATCGAGACCGCCAGAAAAAAAGCCGATGCTGAGTTCGGCGCCGAGCAGGTGATTTTCCTCGATGCGGTGCAAGCGGCGCGGCGCTTCGAGCAGGCAGGAGCGAAGATGCTTGCAACCCAAGCGAAACCCAACGTGGATCCCGCCAAGCTCAATCAGGTCTTGCGTACTGCCGAGCGCGCCTTGCTGATTCCCGAAGGCCTACCCAAACGTTCGTGGTTTCACCATGCCATCTACGCCCCCGGCGAATATACCGGCTACGCGGCGGTTGTGATCCCGGGAATAAACGAAGCTCTTGACCGCCACGACGTCGACCAGGTACGTCAGCAAATCGCGGCGCTGGCGGCGGCGCTGAACCGCGCGGCCGGCGAACTGGAAACCCGGCATTACTGAGGCACGATGGCCGGGAAACAGTCATGCGCCTTGAGGCCCTATTTTCTCGACACGTCCTCGATGTAAAGCAGAATTAACCGCTGTCCAAGCTTCGGTTCAATGCGGCGGGCATTGAGCATCATCTCGCGCGATCCGAGGCGCGGAAAATCGTGGCTCACTGCGAAATCCTCCACTCGCCCGTTGCTGGGAAGAACAGTCTCCAGCAACTCGCGCAACTTCGGGATGTTCCACTGCCCATTCCCGAGGTCGTAGATCGGGCGGTTCTGAGTTTCTTCGCGGGTTACTTCGAAGTTCCGGTAGAAGGCCGGGTTGGCGCTGATCACTCGCAACTGGTGGTCGAGGATCAGGATCGCTTCCCGTGCAGTCTCGATGAGGGTATCCGCGTGCGCATGCATCTGGTCGAAACTGCGCTTAATCCCGTCAATGTCCTGGAAACTGATCACAGCGCCGTCAATCTTGCTGTCCCAGGTCTTGTAGGGACGGACTCGCATAAGGTGCCATGCTCCGGTTTCCGTCTCACGTACTTCACGTTCCACCGTGGTGACATTCTCAATGCTTTCTGCGGCGATCTGACCCAGATCCTCGACGTCCAGATTGGGCCGGATGTCGCTCAGGCGACGGCCTACATCGCTGGGCAGCAGGTTCAGCAGCTTTTGGGCGGGATTCGTAAACCTGCGAATATGCAGGTCGTCCCCCACGATCACGACTGGGAGGGTGACGTTGCCCAGCACATTGAGCAGGTCGTTGTTGACCGCGGTCAATTCGGAGTTCCGGCTTTGCAGTTCTTCGTTAAGGGTAGTCAGCTCTTCGTTACTCGATTGCAACTCTTCTTTGGCCGTCTCCAGTTCTTCATTGGTGCTTTGCAGTTCTTCATTGGCGGAGAGCACCTCCTCGTTGGCCGACTTGAACTCCTCGCTCACGGTTTCGTGCTCTTCGATCAGCGTCTGGAACTGTTCCCGCACCTCCGCCAGGTCGCGCTTCAAACGCAGATTTTCTCGGGAACTGCCGGTCGTTGCCTTGTCCCCCCGTGCTTTTTCGTGCCCTTTGGTATGGGGAGGAGGTGCGTCCTGAAAAACGATCACGTGAAATCGTTCCCGGGCGCCCTGCCTCCGCAAGGGAATGACTTCCAGGTTGACTTCTCGAGCGTGGCCGTTGGCTCGAATTCGCACGCCCATCTTGCGTACCGCGGCGTTTTCCTTTCTGGCCCGGTTCAATGCAGAGCGCAAATCCACCAGCAGGCCCTCGCGCGCCATTTTGGCGAGACTGAAGGTGGGCTGGCCGGTGGCTGGTTCCAGGTAATGGCCGGTCTTCCCTCGGAAATGCACGATCTCCATCTGCTCGTTGACCACGATGCTGGCGGGCGCGAAGCGATTGAGCAGCAACCGGTCCACTTCTTTTTCGACCGTCGCAACAGGCTGTGCCGCACGTGCAGCTTTACTCTCGGCCCGGCGGCGTATAGCAGAGTCAGGGGAACTGAAATGAGCGGGCAGGCGGGTGGCCGCATTCTTCTTCTGATAGATCCGGTTTTTCTTGTCCAGCGGCGCGAAGTACTCCGAAAAGGTTCCCAGGCTCTCAGCCCCGCCGAGCATCAAAAACGCGCCGGGTTTGAGCGCATAGTGCAAAGTCGGTACTACGCGCCTTTGCAGTACCGGGCCCAGGTAGATCAGTAGATTGCGGCAACTGATCAAATCCAGATTGGAGAAAGGAGGGTCCTTAGCTACATTCTGTTTGGCAAAGATGCACATCTCGCGTACCGGTTTGACTATCTGATAGCCCCCGTCGATCTTCATGAAGAACCGCCGCAGACGCTCCGGGGAGACACCGGCGACCAAGGCCTCAGAATAGAGGCCGGCGCGGGCCCGGTCGAGTGAACTGTCACTGATGTCGGTGGCGAAGATTTGGAACGGAGTCGTGCCCAGGCCGGGCTTCGCAGTCTTCGTGGTCTCCAGCCACAGGTATTCGAGCATGGCCATGGCCAGCGAGTAGGCCTCCTCGCCAGTGGAACAACCGGGCACCCAAATCCGCACCGTGCCCCCCTTTTGTTTGTCTCGAAACAGCATCGGCAAGACTTGCTTACGAAGCGCTTCGAAGGCTTCTGGATCGCGAAAGAACCCGGTTACGTGGATCAGGATGTCCTGGTATAACTCCTCGATTTCGCCCGCGGTGTTGCGAACATAGCGGACGTAGTCCCTCAATTTTTCCAACTTATGCAGGACCATGCGGCGCTCGATGCGGCGTTGCAGACTGGTCGGTTTGTAGTGGGTGAAGTCCACTCCGATGGATTCGTGCAGCATCGACAACAGAACTTGCATCTGGCCGCCGGTCGCGACCGCCAGAGAGGAGTTTTCGCCGGAAGGCTGCGCAAGGTAGGGATGGCGTGCGACTCGAGTCAGTTCTTTAGAAATCGCAGCAGGCGGAAGAATGAAGTCCACGCAGCCAGCCGTGACCGCACTGTGCGGCATGCTGGAGTACTTGGCCGACTTCTCATCCTGGGCAAAGGTGATTCCGCCGGCGGCCTTGACGGCGCGTGTGCCCTCGGTTCCATCTGATGCCGTGCCCGACAGAATGACGCTGATGGCGCGGTTGCCGCGATCTTCCGCCAACGAACGGAGAAAATGGTCGATCGGCAGGTGCTGGCCACGAGTCAGCACTCGCGCCGCCAGCCGCAGGCTGCCGCTCTTCATGACCATACTGGTGTTGGGCGGGATCACGTAAATGCGGTCCGGTCGGACGGCGACGCCGTCGATCACTTGTTGTACGGGAATCTTGGTGATCCGCGCCAGAATGTCTTGCAGGTCGCTGGAGTGTGTGGGATCGAGGTGCGGAACCAGTACAAATGCCATTCCGGTTCTCTGGGGCAACCCATGCAGCAATTCCGAAAACGCTTCCAGACCTCCGGCAGAGGCCCCGATCCCGACGATGGGGAACACCTCAACCGGGCGGACCGGGGACGGCACGCCATTGACTGACTTAATCCTCGCGACAGAACCCTTCATGGGAACCGCCTGTGCGGATGAAAGTACTCGAACCCCGGGGTGCGATCTGACTACGCGTCAGGCGAAAGAACTGAGATTGGGCAATTTCGTGTCCAACGGAAATCGTCCGCCGCGCGGATTATATTATGCGGGTACGGTGGGGTCAATGAAAAAGGCCCCTTCCGCAAGGGGTTCGTTTCCTGGGAACGACCGCCGGAATTGTAAAGATCGTTCCACAGCACCACGTCTAACCCGATGTGACGAGCGTCACATCCATGCCACGACGGGTTAGGCTAATCTGCTGCAATGCTCGAGGAGTTAGAAAGACTTACAGTAATCACTGACCTGATCAGGCTATTGCACCTGCCTCCCGCTCCTAAGAAAAGGGACATTCGAGTTTTTGTGCTGGAGAAGGCCTATTTGATGCAGGTCCGCCTTGATTTGGAATCGAAGGTGGAGGCGGTTTCGGCCGATCGAGCCAGGGCCAATACCCGCGACCTGAGTACGGCATCGTAGCTTCGAGTGCCCGACAGAGCACCTTGCGCGGGGCGTGTAGAATATCGGCAGGAGCGCAGGAGCAACGCATGGCTGCAAACAAGGAGCACGCTCACGAACTGATCGAGCGGTTGGCCCCGGGCCAGATGCCCGCGGCGATCGGTATGCTCGAAAGCCTGCTAGATCCCGTCTCTCGAGCGATTGCGAACGCCCCAATTGACAACGAGCCTGTCACGAAAGAAGAAGAAAAAGCTCTCGCGGAATCGCGCGAATGGTTGAAACATAACAAGGGTATTCCGCACGAGCAGGTTCTGGCTGAACTCGGGGTCACCCAGGAAGAGATCGACCACTTTCCGGAACCGAAGTGAAGCGGGTCGTTTGGACTGGTCCAGCCAGGCCGATGTCCGCGGCTTAGGCAAGCCCTCCGCTGTGCATATTCTCTCGGCGCTCCATCGCTTTGCGGAATCTGGCACGGGCGATGTGAAAGCTCTCCAAGGCAGAGAAGAACTTCGGCTGCGTATTGGTGACTACCGCCTCTTCTTCGTTTGCCCCGACAGCGACACTATCGAGGTTCGCCGCGTCCGTCATCGCGGTGAGGCGTACCGATGAGATTCCGAATGGCCATGCAGTTCCCACCCTGAGGTGAGGGTTAGTGAAGACCGGCACATGTCGGCTATGTGGAAGGGCGAACCAGCAACTCTGCGATAGCCACTACCTTCCGAAGAAGGTATACGCGATCAACCGGGCTCCGGAATTGAAGAGTCCCCACCCGCGGAGCCATTCACGATTGGCAGACTATCGGTGGTCTGAAATCCCCTCCCATCGAGCTCCGCGAGTACGAAGAACCCTGCCCAAGTTCCTCATGGGAGAAATACCGTTGCCGAGCGACGTAGTGGTCACAATCGATCTTTGGCACGCCAGGAAAGTCCTGCAGGCGTCACACCCGCCACAGCCTGCACATTTGCCGGACTGTCAGAAGTACTGGTTCTATATCCCCGGACTTGTATTCTCGATTTACATCGGAGAGGCGATCCCTGTTGACATCCGTCGGCGAAGCGCATTACGCAATGTCGTTTGCGTTGACGTACCAGAGATTACTTCGATATGGGAACTCACGAAGTCGTTGATTCGGTCGCAAGCCGTCGGTCCCAAAGCCAAACTGCTGTTGGATGAGATCGCAGCTATCCGTGCCAAGGCGGCGCCCAAGACCTGACGACAGCATCAGTCGACCTAGCTTATTTGATCGACACCAACTTCTCCACTAACTCCGAATAGTCCTTCTTCTCCAGTCCATGAACCTGCTTGTTATACTCGTCCACTTTACTGGAGTAGTTCATGGAGCAGAATTTCGGACCGCACATGGAGCAGAAGGCGGCTTCCTTGTAGTAGTCGTCGGGTAGGGTTTCGTCGTGCATGGAGCGTGCGGTTTCGGGATCGAGCGAAAGCGCAAACTGCTTCTCCCAGTCGAATTTGTAGCGGGCGTAGCTCAGGGCGTTGTCGCGGTCCTGAACCCCTGGCCGATGTCGCGCCAAATCGGCGGCGTGGGCAGCAATCTTGTAAGCGATGATGCCGTCCTTCACGTCTTTCTCATTCGGCAAGCCGAGATGCTCTTTTGGGGTCACATAGCAGAGCATGGCTGCGCCGTGCCAGCCGATCATGGCCGCGCCAATGGCGGACGTAATGTGATCATAACCAGGTGCAATGTCGGTGACGAGGGGCCCCAACGTGTAGAACGGGGCCTCGTAGCATAATTCTTTTTCTTTATCGACTTGCTCTTTAATCTTATCGAGTGGGACGTGGCCGGGCCCCTCGATCATCACTTGCACGTCATGCTCCCAGGCCTTTTTCGTCAGCTCTCCCAGAGTCTTGAGTTCAGCAAACTGGGCTTCGTCGCTGGCATCGGCAATGCAGCCGGGGCGAAGGCCATCGCCTAGGGAAAAACTCACGTCGTGCTTGGCGAAAATCTTGCAGATATCATCAAAGCATTCATACAGGAAATTCTGTTGGTGATGGTGCGCCATCCACTGCGCCAGAATCGCGCCACCGCGGCTCACGATGCCGGTAATTCGCTTCGAAACCATCGGCAGATACTGAATCAGCACGCCGGCGTGGATGGTCATGTAGTCGACGCCCTGCTCGGCCTGTTCCTCTATGACTTCGAGCATCACGCTCGCGGTCAGGTCTTCAATCCGCTTCACGCGCGAAATGGCCTCGTAAATCGGTACAGTGCCAATCGGCACCGGCGAGTGCCGAAGAATGGCCTCGCGAATTTCATGGATGTTGCCGCCGGTGGAGAGATCCATCACTGTATCGGCGCCGTAATGCACCGAGGTGTGGAGCTTCTTCAGTTCCTCGTCGATGTCAGAAGTGACCGCCGAATTCCCGATATTGGAGTTGATCTTGCACAGCGAGGCCACTCCGATGCACATGGGTTCCAGTTCGGGATGATTGATGTTTGCCGGGATGATCATCCGGCCCCGGGCGACTTCGTCGAGGACCAGCTCGGGGGCAAGCTTCTCGCGGCGGGCCACATACTCCATTTCCTCAGTAATCACTCCCTTGCGGGCGTAGCGCATCTGCGAGAAATTACCGTCGGTGTTCTGGGCCTTGCGCTGGGCCAGCCATTCAGCCCGAGGCCGTGGAGCGCCTTGTCCGTTGCCATTGCTACCGTTGCCTGAAGACATGAATGATCCACCCTGCAGAAGTTGGTAAGGTGAATTATACGCCGCCGACAGCGCATGGCAGAGTCGGAACTAAGCTTTGGATTTATCCGCAGGCCAGGTGAGCTGCACTGCAATGGTCACCACAATGGTAAGGAAAAAGCCCGCGAGCTGGGGATGCGCGGGCCAGAATATGCTGGTCAGATCAAGCCTCCACGCCCAGAAGCCGGCTGCGCTTCCGATTAAGCTTGCGATTAGCGAGATCTTAAGAGTCCGCATGAATGCCTCTTCAATTCTCTAATTCTCTATACGAGGGGAACCCGCGACTGGTTCCATAGGCTCTGACCCCGCAAGTGTATCGCACGCTTACCTTTCACGGGGGTTGTTCGTCCAACTGCATTGGGCATACAATCGCCAGTTCAGTCCCAACGAGGTCACCATGCGATCTTTCTGTGTTTTGTCCGCGGTTCTTCTCTTTTGCAGCCTAACCGGATTTGCGCAGTCGGCTCCGTCTGAGAAGGCGGTCGGCTTCAGCATCGACAACATCGATAAGACGCTAGATCCCTGCGTTGACTTTTACCAGTATGCCTGCGGCAACTGGCTGAAAAACAACGAAATTCCTGCCGACCAAAGCGCATGGGTAAGTTTTGTCGAACTGGACGAGCGAAACCTGGTGACCTTGAAAGACATTCTGGAAAAGGCCTCCACCGGCGGCCCTAGCCGTAGCCCGGTGGAACAGAAGATCGGGGACTTCTACGGCGCTTGCATGGACGAGAAAACCGCGAATGAGAAAGGTCTGGCTCCGTTGCAGCCAGAACTCGATCGAATCGATGCTGCAAAAGACAAGGCGGCTCTGATCGACGCCATCGCGCGGGTGCACACGATCGGGCCTAACCCGCTCTTCAATTTCTTTTCCGGGTCTGATCTTCACAACGCGAACCAGGTCATTGCCTACATTGACCAGGGCGGATTGTCTCTGCCCGATCGCGACTATTACATCAAGGACGATGCCCGCATGGTCGAGATGCGCAAACATCTGGTGGAGTATGTGACTGAGACATTCACCCTGGCGGGTCGGACGCCGCAGCGGGCGGGTGATTCAGCGCAGACGGTGCTGCGTATCGAGACAGCCCTGGCCAAGGCTTCCATGGACCGCACCCTGCGCCGGGACCCCAAGAACCGCGATCACAAGATGACGCGCGATGCGGCCGTCGCATTGGCGCCGAACTTCTATCTCAACCGTTACTTTGCCGACGAAGCCGCGCCGAGTTTCTCCGAGCTCAACGTTTCTAATCCGGAGTTCTTCAAGCAGGTCAACGCGGTGCTGGAGACCGAGTCGCTGGACAACCTTAAGACTTACGTGAGCTGGCACCTGCTGCGCGGATCGGGTACCTGGCTCTCACAGCCTTACGTCGATGCAAGTTTCAAGATGCGGCAAGCCTTGACCGGACAGAAGGAAATCCAGGCACGGTGGAAGCGTTGCGTCGAACTGACTGACAACTCGCTGGGCGAGGCGCTCGGCCAGAAATATGTAGAGGAGACCTTCGGAGCGGATGGCAAGCAGCGCATGCTGAAGATGGTGGACGCGCTGGAAAAATCGCTGGACGAAGACATCCAGGGCCTGCCCTGGATGTCGAGCGAAACCAAGGCGCAGGCGAAAGTGAAGCTGCAAGCCATTCGCAATAAGATTGGTTATCCCGATGTGTGGCGGGACTACAGTTCACTGACGATCGTGAAGGGCGACTTGCTGGGAAACTTCGAGCGAGCCAATGAGTTTGAATCGAAACGCGAGATTGCGAAGATCGAAAAGCCGCTCGACCGCAAGGAATGGGCGATGTCTCCGCCGACGGTGAACGCCTACTACAGTTCCAGCATGAACGATATCAACTTCCCGGCTGGCATTCTGCAACCGCCGTTCTTCGACAAGAAGATGGACGATGCAGTGAATTTCGGGGCCATTGGGTTGGTCATTGGCCATGAACTCACCCACGGCTTCGACGACCAGGGGCGCAAGTTCGACCCCGAGGGCAATCTACGCGACTGGTGGACCGCCGACGACGGCAAGGAATTCGAAAAGCGAGTCAGTTGCGTGGCCGATGAATACAGCAACTTTGTTGCCGTGGACGATCTGAAGCTGAATGGAAGGCTGACCTTGGGCGAGAATACAGCTGACAACGGTGGCGCCCGCATCGCGCTCATGGCCCTAGAACACATGATTGCCGACGATAAAACCGGAAACGAAGGCAAGAGTATCGACGGCTATACTCCTGAGCAACGCTTTTTCCTGGGGTTCGCGCGGGTGTGGTGCGAGAAGCGGCGGCCGGAAACTGCCCGGGTGCAGGTCAAGACCAACCCGCACTCGCCGGGAAAGTATCGTGTGGATGGCGTGGTGCAGAACATGCCGGAGTTCCAGAAAGCCTGGGGCTGCAAAGCCGGACAACCGATGGTCGCGCAAAACGCCTGCCGAGTCTGGTAACGGCGAGCTTAGTTCAACACTAGTGAATTTGGCCGGAGCGTCCCCGCTCTGGCCATTCTTTTCATTGCTATCACTGCAGTTTCTTCCAATGTAACTTGCTTGTCGCAAACTCGTGACATCAAAATGACAGCGTAGTGACGTGCATTTGACAATAGATTGACCGTGCGGTGACACCTCCCGAACTGATTGCTCATAGCTTGGTCCTACCGGGAACATAAATTCCCGGCAATCTCAGAGCTTGTCTCTCAGTACCCGAGAGGCAGTAGGCAGGTGTTATGAAAATCAGAAACGCTTTTCTCTTGGTAGCATTGCTAGTGACGGCTCTCTTTTTTAATCAACGGGCAGTGAAAGCCGCTGGCCCTGTGAATGTCAGTGGTGGAACCTTGTCCTTGAAAGGCACAGTCAAACTTCAGGGAGCCGTGCCCACGCCCAAGCCTATCAACATGTCCGCCGATCCGAATTGCGCCAAGCAGCATTCGTCTCCGGCAATGAGTCAGGAAGTTGTGGCCGACGCGAAAGGTGACCTGCAAAATGTTGTGGTGTTCGTTTCCGAAGGCCTGGGAGATCGTACTTTTGATCCGCCCAGCCAGCCCGCGGTCATCGAACAGAAAGGCTGCCTGTACGCGCCGCATGTCTTAGCAATCAGGGCCCACCAGCAGTTGCAGGTGGTGAACAGCGACCCCACTCTGCACAACATTCATCCTCTCCCCGCCAACAACCGCGAGTGGAACAAAGCAGAGGCACCAGGTACGACAGCGGAAGAGACGTTTGCGCGGGAAGAAGTTGCCATCCCCGTCAAGTGCAACGTTCATCCCTGGATGCGGAGTTACGTTGCGGTTTTCAATCACCCATACTTTGCCGTAACCGGGAAGGATGGGAGCTTCGAACTGCCCAACCTGCCGCCCGGAACTTACACCATCAAAGCCTGGCATGAAAAGCTGGGCACATCCACCCAGCAGGTCACCATTGGCGCCAACGAAAACAAGCCCGTGGATTTTGTCTTCAAGTCCATGTAGACAGCAGATGCCACCAAGCGCCCGCCGCTTCCTTCATAAAAGGCGGCGGGCGCGAGAGTTTCGCTCTTTTTAGTGGCCTGCTTTCGTCGTGAGTTCGAACACCGTTCCACAGCCTTCTCCGCTGTTCGGCGGGCCGCAGAGGGGTCTGCCGCCCTGGAGCAGGCTGCCATAGAAGTTGCCGGCCGAGTCCATGAGTAAGCTAACCGGATCCGATCCCTCAAAGCTTCCTCCGGGAGGAAAGTCGAAAACGTCAGTCAGGTTCCCTTTGGTATCGAGCTTGAACAAGAACCCATCATTATTAGCGCCGTCGAACTGTTTGGCGCCGTACAGGTTACCTTCCGAGTCTCTGACCAACTGGCTGGCGTAATAAGGTGTGCGTGTGATCGCCGAGGTAAAGGTGAAGAGTACGGTAAAGTTTCCTTTTGTATCCAGTTTGAAAATAGTTCCACATCCAACCGGCGGATAACAAGTGAGATCGCCTCCATAGTTGGTCAGGCCGTAGAGATTGCCGGATGGGTCTTGAATTACAACCAGGGGAGTGGATCCGTCCGCCTGACCGGTGAAAGTGTGGAGCACGGAGTAGGGCATGCTCCCCGCCGCATTGCCCCGCAACTCAAATACGACGCCGCAACCCGGCGGATTTTGGTTGCCGCCGCCCTCGATGGAAACACACCCTAAGTCGCCGCCAAAATAAGTGCCGCCATAGAGGTTGCCTTTGGTATCGCGGACCAAACCTCCATCAGGGTGGGTGCCGTCCGCTCCAGTGAAAGTATGAAGCACGCTGAAGTTGCCGGACTGTGTGAGCCTGTACACGGTTCCACAGCCCAGTTGATCGGTGCCGCAGTTGAAATCGCCCCCATATGGCGAAGTGCCATAAAGATTACCTGCCGCATCAAGGGCCAGAGGCGAGTCTGCGCAACAGCCGCCCGATGAATGAAAGTCAAAGAGCACAGTCTCGTGGCCCGATGTATCAACCTTGAAAATCGTGGATGAAGCAGGAATAGAACCGTTGCCTCTGGTGGTGCCATAAAGGTTGCCGGCCGCGTCCTGCACCAGAGCGGCCACCGAATTGGCTCCATCCAGTCCCCCGGTGAAGCGGTAAAGCACGGTCTCGTTGCCAGAGCTGTCCAACTTGAATACCGTTCCACAGGTGTAGCCACCGCCGCAGACCGCGCCCCCCCACGCTGTCGTACCGTACAAATTGCCCTGTGCGTCGCGGATCAGTGGGTTAGGATTCCCGCCGTCCGGCGTATCGCTGAATGCGTGCAGCACCGTTAGGGTTTGCGCTTGCGCTAAGGGTGCGGCAACTGCCGCCAGCAACACCGCTGCGCTTAGCGATGCCGCCCGGGCTTTACGAATGTTATCGAAAAACTGATTCCAAAACATGTCTGTCTCCCTGCGTAGGTTGTGCGACGGGACCTCAGTCGCCACTGAGGAATCCCGGCGGCGATAACAATAACGTCACTGCTTAGTGAATTGTCATGGAGATGTCAAATTAATGTCGAACTTGAGGCGACGTGGGTGAATTTACGAGCTGAGCGCCGGCGGATACGAGCGGAAATTTACTTGGAATTGACGAGTCCCTTACGTCGCCGTGACAATCGCCGCCGGGCCAGGACTAGAGTGGAATCTCGCGCGCCACAACTGGAACTTCAGCATTTCAGTGGTTGCGCGCGTCATTGGCGCCGGGCGAAAACCGCTCTCCGATTTCGTCTTCAAGTCAACGCCAACGGCGACGCGGCGAGAGTGAGTGCATGACCAGCTGCTGGTTCTCCTAGCTGGTCAAGGTGCTCTCTCGCCGTTTGCCGGCTCCGCCAGCAGGCACGCCTCGTGGTATGCTTCCTCCCGCCTTGGAGGCCAGTTATGCGGGTCGCAGTTTTGATCACGTTCTTATGCGCTCTAGGTCTTTCCGCAATCGCCCAGTCTGGCCCACCGCCGCTGTGCAAGCCCTGTCTCTTTTATGGCGGGGATCTGGATCAAACCGACCCTAACTCCGATGGTTCCTACAACGAAATCACACTGAGCGATCCCGGTTCGCAGACATATGCAGCAATCACCGTGCCCAATGGCCACGCCGTCCTCATAGAAGGCATGCTTTTCCAGACGCTATTCCAGCTGACACAAAAACTGGATCCGAAAGAGGTCACATGGGAGATCCGGACGGGGAATGTCTTTGCGAACGGTGGCACGCTGGTGGCGAGCGGCGGAGGGCCAGTTGCAATGCAGGCGACCGGGCGCCAGATCGACGGAGAACTCGAATATACTCTCGCCACGAAGGTCAGTCCGTCGGTGCAGCTCACCGGAGGAACGTATTGGTTTAACCTAACCCCGTTGTGTACTAACCGCCATGACCCGTCTTGCAAAACTGCCGCCTATTATGTGTCTAACACAACGCATCTGGCCAACGCATTCCGTGGAACGGCACAGCCCGGCGGAGTGGCATTGATAAACTCGCCGTTTCGTGGCTATCAATGGGAGTCGATCTGCAGCCTCGGCTTACGGGGCTGTTCCTGGTTGTCGTTTGGGCTCATGGGCAAAGTGGTGCAATAGTCAGTCCTCCAGAGCTTCGCAAGGCTTGACCCGCACCCGTGCTGGGACTAGATTCTTATCTTAGAGTCGAGTGTTTCTATGTCCACGCAAAGCAGCCGGTTTTTGAGGTTCGGTGGCGCCATCGCGCTCATCCTGGTGTCGCTTGCCTACCTCGCTTACACCGGGGTGCAGCAGAGCAAGAGCTACTACGTCACCATCAAGGAACTGCGCGGCATGGGCGACGACGCCTATACCAAGCGCCTGCGCGTTGCCGGCAACGTGCAGCCCGGTTCCATCAAGCGGGTGGGAATCAAAGTGGAATTCCTGTTGGTGGAGAACGACCAGACTCTGCCGGTTGTCTACACCGGAAGCGAAGCCCCTCCCGACACCTTCAAAGACAATTCCCAGGCATTGGCAGACGGCAGCTTCGGGCGCGACGGCGTATTTCACGCCAAGCAACTGCAAGCGAAGTGCGCCTCCAAGTATGCGCCGCAACAGCCGGGGACGACGACCACACCGACGAAGGGCACGACGTAAACGAAAACCGGCCACGGATTTTCGCGGATACGCGCGGATAGGCAAGAGAGCTTTAATCGCAGAGATCGCTGAGGAACCACGCAGAGGACACGGAGAAAACTGAACACCGTCCAGCTGCCCTCGACTTCCCACCCTGCTTCGGATATCTTCACTCAGTTCAATCATCTTTCATCTTTGCGACTGTGACTGATTCTCCCATCATCGCCGTCAATGGTCTCGTCAAACAATTCGGGCGATTTGCCGCGCTGCGCGGTGTGACCGCCAGCTTCGAAGCCGGACGGCTCTACGCAATTCTGGGTGACAACGGGGCAGGGAAGACGACGTTGTTGCGCGTGCTAGCGGGACTGACTCCGGCAACCCGCGGCGGCGTTGCCGCACTGGGAGCCACCAACCTGCGCGAGATTTGCGGGCAACTTGGCTACATGGCGCATCCTTCGCTGCTCTACGACGAGATGAGCGGCATGGAGAACCTGCGCTACTTCGCCCGCTTGTATGGAATACAAGATGACGCACGCTGCCAGGCCGTGATCCGCTCGGTCAATCTGGATCCGTCGTTGGCGCTTCCCGTGGGTCAGTATTCGCAGGGCATGCGGCAACGCATGTCGCTGGCGCGAGCGCTGCTGAGTGATCCGAGGATACTTTTGCTCGACGAACCCTTTTCGAATGTGGATGTGCGTTCCGCGCGGGAAATGGCTGGACTGCTGCGCCAGTTGCGAGACAGTGGCAAGACGATATTGGTGGTGACGCATCAAGCAGCGTTGCTGCGCGAGGTTGCGGACGAGTTCGTGTGGATGGAAGCTGGGCAGATTGTGAGCCGCACTCGCGAGTTCCAGCCGGAGGAGGCAAAATGAACAGCCCTCCGGGCGTGACCCGAGCGACGCTGGTGAAGGACCTTCGCCTGGAATGGCGCTCTAAAGACGCCATCAACTCCATGCTGTTCTTCGCCCTGCTGGTGGTGGTGATCTTCAGTTTTTCCTTTGATCCGACTGCGGAAGAATCCAGACGCATCGCCGGCGGGCTGGTTTGGGTGGCGTTTCTGTTTGCTGCCGTGGTCGCCCTGAACCAGACTTGGGCGCGGGAGCTGCGCAATCAGGTGCTGGACGCTTACCGGGTATCACCGGCCCCGGCAAACGCGTTGTTTCTGGCCAAGGCGCTGGGAAACTTTATTTTCGTCAGCGTCCTGCAAGCGTTGATGACGCCGCTGTTTGTAATCTTCTACAATCTGCGCGCCATTGGCCCGGCTTATCAGCTATTTTTCGTCGCGGCGCTGGGGAGCTGGGCGCTGGTGGTTAACGGCACATTCTTTGCCGCCATGTCTCTACGAACCCGCAGCCGTGAAATCATGCTGCCGCTGCTCCTTTTCCCTATCACCGTTCCAGCGCTGTTGGCCATGGTCGAAGCCACTTCGTCCATCCTGACCGGCGAATTTTCCGCAAAGTTCTGGATCGTATTGCTTGCGGTCTACGATGTGGTGTTTACTACAGGTTGCCTTCTCTTCTTTGAGATTGTGCTGCACGGTGAATGAAGCGGGCCTTCCCCATCCTCGCGATTTTGACCGCCGGTTTGTTGAGCTACGGTCTGTACGGAGCTTTGGTACAGGCGCCTACAGAGCAGACTATGGGCGATGTGCAGCGCATCTTCTATTATCATGTGCCCTCGGCCTGGACGGCGTTTTGCTTGTTTTTTGTCAATCTGGTCGCTTCGATCGTTTACCTGGTCCGGCGCAATCCCAAGGCTGATGCGCTCGCTTTGACATCCGCCGAGGTCGGGGTGGTGTTCTGCACTGTGGTGCTTGTGACCGGGCCTATCTGGGCGCGACCGGTCTGGGGAATCTGGTGGACATGGGACCTGCGCCTCACCTTGACGCTGGTGCTGTGGCTGATTTACGTCAGCTATCTGATGCTGCGGCGGTTCTCCAACAGCGGCCAAACCCCGGTGATGGCCGCGGTGCTGGCAGTGCTGGGGGCGCTGGATGTGCCGCTGGTCTATTTTTCTATTTGGTTTTTCCGCACTCAGCACCCGCAGCCGGTGATTGGCGGGGGTGGATCGATTGATCCTCGTATGCTGCACGTACTGCTCATCAACTGGCTGGCCTTCATGTGCTTTGCGGCGCTGATTTGCTGGTCGCGCTACCGTCTCGAGATCTTGCGCCGCCAGGTTGAGGAAACGCAAGCGCTGGAGTCGCTGCTGGCGACTACGGGCTCTCGATGACCTATCTCTTCGCTGCCTACGTCGCCACATGGATCATTCATATTGGGTATCTCGGACACTTGGCTCGCGGCTACGGTCGTCTGAAGAAGGAGATCGAAGAATTGAAGCGAAACCAGTAGTCTCTCGCTGCGATCACAGCGACTCTGTTCGGAAGAATCGTCGATTCTGCCGAAATCGGGACATCTAGCGGCATCTCGGGACCGTATCCGGCGCATCTGAGGATTCCAAAGGCAGGAAAGGCGACGGAGCCGCTTGACAGGCTATCCGTCAGATGATTAAGTAGTTAGTTGTTTTTCACAAACAATTTCAGGTGACGAGCCAGGTTCGCGAGCAGCGTAGCCAGGCCTGTACGCCGTCCTTACTTCCTCTCCAGGGAATCAGGAAATCCGGAGGAACTCTTGAGATTGAATCGCCGTCGGTTGGTAGCGGCTTGCGCGCCGGGCGGAGTGTTTGTGGCCGTGGCTGTGCTGATGGCCCTCGCGGCCACCGTCCTCGTTTTTGGTTCGCATGCAGGTCAAGCTGCCGGCCGGGTACATGAACCTCTGCGACCGAGCTCCAGTGCGGTGGCATCTTCTCAGACTGCGGCTCCAATCATCGCTGCCTACCGCAGTCTTCCGCTGATCTTTGAGCCAAACCAGGGACAAAGTAACCCGCAAGTCAAGTTTCTGGCTCACGGCGCTGGATACGGCCTCTTTCTAACCGCCGACGAGGCCGTGCTTACGCTCCGGCATCCGGCAAATGGCGCCGGGCATTCAGTCCCACAATCATCAGTGGTCCGCATGACGCTGGAAGGCGCGAGCACGAATTCCGAAGTGAGTGGGGCCGACGAACTCCCGGGCAAGAGCAATTACTTCATCGGCAATGATCCCGCAAACTGGCAGACAGACATTCCCCAGTTCGCGCGTGTGCGTTACCGAGGAGTTTATCCAGGCATCGACCTGCTTTATTACGGAAAGCAAGGTCAGTTGGAATACGATTTTGAGGCTGCTCCCGGCAGCAATCCCCGAGAGGTAACACTCCGCTTCGAGGGCGCCGAGAATCTCTCCGTTGATGCAGCTGGAGACTTGGTTCTGGCTGTTGGCGACGGCCATGTAACTCTGCAGGCGCCGCGCGTCTATCAACGCGTTGGAGCAGATGAGCGCAGGGTAGATGGCCGTTTCGAGTTGCGGGGCCGCGAGCGTGTCGGTTTTGCGCTGGGTGAGTACGACCAAGGGCGCGCGCTAATCATCGACCCGGTGCTCACATATTCCACCTACCTTGGTGGCAGTGGCGACGAAGCCTGCACGGTAATTCTAGGAGTGGCAACTGGAGTTTCCGGCTGCCCTGCCGTAGCCGTGGACACATCTCTTAACGCATACATCGCAGGTTCGACCATGTCCGCAAATTTCCCAAGTGGATCTGGATCGCCGTTTCAAGCCGGCTTGAAGGGCACGGCCAACGTTTTCATAGCGAAATTCAATACCACCGCCAACACGCTGCTGTTTTCGACCTACCTCGGGGGCAACACTGTTGACACCACTGCCGGCATTGCCGTGGATGCCGGGACTAATGTGATTGTAGCGGGAAACACTACTTCCAGTAATTTCCCCACCAACGGAACCAATGCGGCTTTTCAATCCACGCCGCTCAGCGTTCACAACCACGCTTTTGTCAGCAAGCTGGATAGTCTGGGCCACACCTTGATTTACTCCACTTATCTGTCGGGCAGTGGGGTTGACACCGCCACCGCAGTCGCACTCGATTCTGGCGGGAATGCGTATGTAACGGGCACGACCACGTCGACAGAAGTTGAGACTGGTTTTCCCTCTTCTCAACCCACCCAAACGGCTGTAATCCAGTCTGCTCCCAAGGCACCGAGCCAGTTCTTCCTAACCAAAATAAATCCATCTCTGTCGGGTATCAACAGCGTGCCTTACTCGACTTACTTCGGAGGCAGTAGCCCTAGCAACGGCGCAACGCTCGGGGGTGGTGTCGCGGTTGATGTCAATTCGAATGTGTATATCACCGGCGGAACGAACTTTACCGATATGCCGGTGTTGAATTCGTTTCAGGCGACTCTGGCAGGCGGATTGGACGTTTTCGTTGCGGAAATCAATCCTGTTGCGGTTACGGGCACGCAGCTGCTGTATTCAACCTACTTGGGCGGAACGGGCGACGATATCGGATTCGGGATTGCGGTGGACTCCGCACTGAGCACGTATGTCACCGGTTCGACCACTTCGACCGATTTTCCGGTCGCTGGAAGCGGTGTATTCCAAGCCACAAATGGGGGTGGAAGAGACGCTTTCCTGGCGAAACTGGGCGCGATCGGTACCAATGGCGTCAATGTGGGAACTGTTCCCCTCAACTACTTCACTTATCTTGGCGGGTCAAGTGATGACGTGGGGCTTGGGGTCGTGGTGGATAACAGCGGCCAGGCTGTCGGCGGCAGCCAGGGTGCACGGATCACGGGATGGACTGCATCCGCGAATTTCCCCGTTACGAACAACACGGTGCAGGCTGGGTTTGGGGGAGGACACGACGCGTTTGTAGCCCGAATCGATACCACTGCGACTTCTCCAACCGCACCCGGTCACTATGCCACGTTTCTAGGTGGAAGCGGCGACGACTTCGGCACAGGGATTGCCGTCGACCTTCAGGGGGCAAGTTATGTGGCGGGCGAGACCAAGTCGGCCAACTTCTTGACTCAGGCCCCCCCCCAGAACCTTCCATTCCAGCCTAGCCTTAGCGGAGGAAGTGATGCTTTCCTGAGCAAGCTGGGGCCGATTGTCGATCTGAAAGTCACGGTGGTTGCGTCTCCCACTACGGTTGGTGTGGGCAATGAGGTCACGTTTATTTACACGATAGAGAACGACGGTGATTTCACCAGTGGCATCACGTTCACCGACACTCTTCCTTTCTCCGGAGCGTCCTTCGTCTCGGCCACGACTTCGAACTCGAGCAATGCCTGTGGCCAGCCCAACGGCGGAACTGTGGTGTGTAACATTGGAGCGCTGAATTCGGGAGGCGCTGGAGGAACGGGAGAAACCGGAGGGACGGCCACGGTCACCGTTATTCTCACGCCCATTGCCAACACTACTCCCCAAACCGGCCCTGTTTCGCTGTCAAACAGTGGCTCAGTAAGCGTTGCCGGCTCCACCTTCTCACAGGGGGCCAGTGCGACCGTTACCGTGAATGATTTCAATCTTGCACTGGCGCCATCTACGGCAACGGTCCCGGCAGGTGTGCCTGCTCAGTACACTGTGACTCTTGATCCCACGGGCATCTTCAACGGCACTATATCGGTTGCCTGCAGCTCGGGCCTGCCGACCGCCGGCACTTGTACCGAGACAACTCCTAGCTTCCAGAACTTGAATGGAAAAGTGAGCACCGATCTCATCATCAATACCGTCGCGCGGGTCACTACTACCACCCACTTATCACCGCCAGGAGGGCTGATCTTCGCGATGGGATTACCCTTATTCGGTCTCGCGGTATTGGGCGCGGGCACGGGGAAAGTCTCTCTCGCGCGACGCCTTCTGGTGGGCCTGCTACTAGGCGGATTCTTCGCCCTGATCATCTTCCAGATGGGCTGCAGCTCCAGTTCAAGCGCCACGAATACCGTCGGGACGCCGGCTGGTACCTATGTGGTGACCGTGAGCGCAATCTCCGGCAGCGCATCGCGCACTCAGACGGTGACGCTGGTAGTGCAGTAGAATCGCGATGACTGTTTGGCCTCGCGCCGGCCCGCGCTACTTCTTCGGACGCGACTCCGGCGGTACCAGACCTGCCACGCGATAATAGACGGCAAGCTGACCATACTGCTCTCCGCTGTGCTCAATTAATCCATAAGCGAGGTCGGAAATCCGAGTTTGCTGGTGAGCGTCAGGATCGACTACCAGGCTAGTCATTCCCTTATCACCTTTCGCCTTGATGGCAGCCGCGCCGTCAGCAAATGATTTCTTCACGTATGCCACCACGTCTGCTTTGGTCTTGTAGTTTGAACGTTTGGGATCCTCTTCCGGTGGCGGCTTCAGCCCCAGGGCCAGATTGGTAAGGAAGTAATTCGCACCGGAGGCATGCAGCAACTTCTCCGCGAAACCGCTTTGCGCTGGCGTGGGCTTGAAGTCGTACTTGTCCTCAGGAAAGTCTTCGGCCATCGCAGTCAGCTTCCGTCCGATGTCATTCCACGCCTCTAACACGGCTTGCGATGGACTCGCCGCGGGCTTGACCGCTGCATCCTTCTTGGCCGCTTCCTGGGTGTGGGCGGGCAGAGTCCAAACGCCGATCCCTAACATCAGTGCGACTGCGCAGACCACTCTTCGCATGATTTCTCTCCTTGGGTTGATTTGGACGAAGTATACGCGAGAAGGTCAACCAGGAAAAATGCGAGAGCGGCACATGTGTCGCGGTTACCGAGGGTGTGGGCTTGTCTACGCGCCGGCGGACAGCTTGTGGTGACCTTTCGCCTGGGCGATGCCGTACTGGCGGATTTTGTATAGCAAAGCCTTGTAGCTGATCTTGAGCAGGGCTGCGGCTTGTTTCCGGTTCCAGTTGGTTTCGTCGAGGGCTTTGGAGATCGCCTCCGCTTCGGCGCCGTCCTTGGCAGTGCGGGCCAGGGATTTCAAGCCACCTCCCGAGCCTTCAGCGGTTTTCCCCGCCGCATCGAATTGAGCTCCACTGCCGTCGCCCTTCGGCCGTAGCTCGTTGATCGCCAGCTTCTCATCGCCCAGCACCAGGTAGCGCTTCACGAAGTTGCTCAACTCGCGCAGATTTCCCGGCCAGGGATGATCCATGCAGGCTTGCAGAAGGTCCGGGGTGAGCGGCAAGGGCGCACGGGCATAACGTTCCGCCTGGCGTGACATGAAATGTTTCAGCAGAATCGGAATTTCTTCTTTACGCTGGCGAAGCGGCGGAACGTTGAGAGTGAAAGCATTCAACCGGTAATAAAGATCCTCGCGCAGTCGCTTGGTGGCCAGAGCCTCCGGGATATTGATGTTGGTGGCCGCCAGGATGCGCACATCGGCTTTGATCACCGAGCGGCTGCCCAGGCGGGAGAATTGTCCGTCCTGCAGAATGTGCAGCAATTTGGCTTGCAGCGTAGTCGGCATTTCGCCGATTTCATCCAGCAGTATCGTGCCTTTGTTGCACAGTTCGAACTTGCCGGGCTTGGGATGGTTGGCGCCAGTGAAGGCTCCGGCTTCGTATCCGAACAGTTCGCTTTCCAGCAGGTCCGCCGGGACGGCGGCGCAGTTCACTTTGAGGAAGGTGCGATGAGCGCGCGGCGATAGCTTATGGATGAGGCGCGCCATGACCTCCTTGCCGGTACCGCTTTCTCCCAGCATGAGCACGGGAATATCGACATTGGCGACCAGCGCAGCCTCGGAACGCAGCTTGCGCATGACCGGGCTGGCGGCTACAAAGAACTGGTCCTCCGCCAATTCCTCCACTTCGCCCGCATAGTTCTGCTGGTTGGCGCCCAGGCACTGGTTGAGAACCGCGTCCAGTTCCGCCTTCTGAAAAGGCTTGGTCAAGTAATCGTAGGCGCCGAGACGCATGGCTTGCACCACTTTGCGAGTGTCACCGACGCAGGAGAGCATCACCACCTTGGCCCCCGGTTGAAGGTGGCGGATTTGTTCCAGCGTCTGTAAACCGTCGATGCCCGGCATTAGCAGATCGCACAATACCAAATCCGGGCGCGAGCCTTTTTGCACGCGCTCTACTGCCTCTTCCCCGGTGCTCGCAGTTTCAACCTTGTAATCTTCCACTTCTAGCAGCGTACGGATATATCTCAACATTCCCGGTTCGTCGTCGACCAGCAGAATATGGGCTTTGTCTGTCATTCGCTTTTCCCTTGGTTGATGGGAGGATGCAGGGGAATGATGAAGGAGAACTTGCAGCCGGCGCCGGGTTCACTTTCGACCCAGATTTTTCCGTCCATGTTGGTGACCAGGCGGCGTGCAATGGCCAGCCCCAGTCCCATGCCAGCTTGACGTTCGTTCTGCGGCAGGCGGAAGAAGTCGTCGAAGACTTCGATGTGATACTCCGGAGGAATTCCCGGGCCGGTATCGGCCACACTGACCTTGACTGAATTGGGTTGAGAACTTGGCTGCCGCCGCCGCTCCGCCGGGAGACCGCTTGAATCCACGCTCCGGCGCTCCCACATGTAAGGCTCCGCATGCAACCACACCGTGCCCCCCGCAGGAGTGAACTTGGAAGCATTTTCGAGAAGATTTGAAACTACCCGCTGCACTTTCGCGGAATCAAAGGCGAACTCCGCCAGTTTGTCATTCCCCAGGAAATAAAGCGCCAGTCCTTTTTCCTGGAAATGGTGCGACCAGAGCCGGCAAACTTCCGACAGGCAAGCGTTGATGTCGCCCATCTCGAAGCGCATTTTCACTTCGCCGGTCTCCAGCACGCTGTAGCTGAGGAAGTCCTGAATGAAGTGTTGCAGCCGCTGCCCACTGGAACTCATGTCGCGCAAAACCTCGCGCTGCCGATCGTTGAGCCCACCTAACTTCTCGCTTTGCAGAAGCTCCACGTAGCCGTTGAGAATGGCCAGCGGGGTTTTCAGATCGTGGGCGGCCGACGCCAGCGCGTGGGTGGTCCGCGAAAAGCGATCTCGAAGCAAAGAATACTGCTGCAGCAGTTCGGGGCCGGGGACAGCATCGGCGGCCGATTCGAGGGCTGCGGGCTTGGGTGCGCGGGAATCCGCCACACCGGCAGCCAACCCTTGGGGAAGGCACGTGTTTTCCGGTAGTACTGCCATGGTGAAACTCAGTTGATTGACGAAGAGGGAGGAATGAATTCGATGTTAAGGTAGCCATTTCCCGCTGTCAACGGCAAAACGCAAGCAAATTGCCATTCATGGGCAAAAGTATGCAGTCGAAAGTACTTACGGCGGCTTACCGAGGTCGGCCTATGGGCGAACAAATGGCAAATTTACGATTTCGGGAAACTCATTATTTGCAGCCGGATTTCCCGAAGAACACCCGCATTCTACGGGCTTTTACCGGAGATGAGCCGGTCAACAGTCGGTCATTTGGCCCCCTAGGTGCGGTAACAACCGGTTCATTCCGCGTTTTGGGAGCCATCTTGAATCGAAATCGACCGCAAGACGAACGCCGCACATGGTCACGCCTGCCCCTGGCGATTCCGGTTTTTGTCCGCAGCCGCGATAAGAATGGCAAGGACTTGTTGGAATTCGCCACTGCGTTGAACATTTCCGCCACTGGAGCCTTACTCGCCGTCCGCCGCTCACTTCCGCTCTCCTCGCAGGTTTTGCTGGAGATACCCAGTGTCCCCCTGGCCTCAACCACCGATTTACCCAAGTCTTGCCGCAACTTGCGAGCCAAGACCATGTGGATCGCCCACGCCGAAACCTACCAGCTCGTGGGTTTGAGGTTCTCCCATCCTCTGCTCAACCACAGTTCTCCGCGCGCGCCCATGCGAAGGAAAGTTCTTTCTTCAGTGTGAAAAGTCTTTCCTACCCGAAAATCGGGTTATGAGACCTAAGACCATAGTCCCTCTGAGTTTCTCTCAGGACGTGATTGTCTATGTAACCCATTGAACAATAAACCACTAAGACCAAATATGCACATGCGCCCGGACTGCGCAAAACTTTGGCGCTCCGGGTGCACGTTCCTTCGTGCCTGCAACAGTGGCAGGCGTCTTATGGCAATGCAAACGACCAATTCGTTCAGTTCTCTAGTTCAATCCCTAGGTGAGTTTCCACCGGATGCCGTGGTCTTCGGGAAGTCCGAAGCCATGCAGGCGTTACGGGCACGCATGAACAAAGTGGCCAGCGCCAACGTCCCGGTCCTGATTCAAGGGGAAAGCGGCACCGGCAAAGACATTATCGCCCGCATGATTCATGCCCTGTCTCCGTGGAAGAGCGGCCCTTGGGTCAAGGTCAATTGCCCGGCCATCCCAGGGACGCTGCTGGAGAGCGAACTCTTCGGCTACGAGAAGGGTGCTTTCACCGGCGCCTATGGCTCCAAGCCCGGCCGCGTAGAGTTGGCCCACCGCGGCACGCTTTTTCTGGATGAGATCTCTGAACTCGACCTGTCGCTGCAATCGAAACTTTTGCAGTTGCTGCAAGACGGACAGTTCTGCCGCATCGGCGCTCAGGAAGACAAGAAGGTAGAAGTGCGTGTGGTCTGTGCCACGAATCGGAAATTGGAAGATGAAATCGAAGGCGGAACCTTCCGCCAGGATCTGTATTACCGCATCAACGTCGTCAATCTGCAATTGCCTCCGCTGCGGGAGCGGCGTGGCGACATCGAAGACCTGGTCCACTACTTCCTGGCGTACTACAACCAGAAGTACAACTGCCGGGCGCGTGCCCTGTCTTCCGACCTGATTGCGATCTTGCAGAAGTACCACTGGCCGGGAAACGTGCGTGAACTCGAAAACCTGATGAAGCGCTACGTGATCCTGGGCACTGAGGACGTGATCAGCAACGACCTCATCGCCCGCAACGACAAAGAATTCTACAATCCCGACATCGACCTGGATGGCCCCATCTCACTGAAGAAGGTGACTCGCGCGGCTACGCGGGAACTGGAGCGCAAGATCATTCTGAAAGTTCTGCAAGCCCACCACTGGAACCGCAAGCAGGCAGCACGCGCGCTGAGCATCAGCTATCGGGCTTTGTTGTATAAGATTCGCGACGCCGGCCTGCCGCCCAACCGCATCGCGCGGAAACGTCCCGAAGCCCTGGTCAGCGAAGAGGTCGGCCAAGATACGGCCGTGGTGTAAGGGCTCCTAACTCCTGATCTTGCCTCTCGCCTACTCGCCTTTCGCTGCGGCCTTCGCTGCTGGCACCGAAATCACCACCGAATCAGGTGTCGTCCAGACGGCGGTGCCGGTGGTCAAATCCAGACGGTGCATGGTGATCTTGAGTTTGCCGCTATCAACGTCCACCAGCAGGTAGTGGTAGTTCACTTCCTTACTCTGGAAAGGATCGTCCGGGGCACGTTCAATCGGATAAGCATGCGCTCCCGCGCCCCCGGTCACAAAGTAAGTCACGCCGCCGTGCTCGTGACGTTCGTAGTTGTGCACGTGTCCGGAGAAGACTACAATCCGGGCGCAGAACTACCGCAAAGACATGCGAGTCTGACTTTCTCATGGCGCTTCTTCCCTTCCTTTCGTTCCGCTAATACTTCCGCAGGTAGTCGCCCAGGCCGATGGCCACCCAAATATTGGCGCCGTCGAACGCCACACCAGTCGAGCCACCGTTCGCATTGAGATCGCTGACGAGGGTACCGTTCTCGGCTACCTGCGCAAGCCCGGTGCCCGTAGAAACCCACAGGAACTGACCGTCGTATGCGATTCCGTATGGCAGCCCAAATACCGAGAATGTGCCGAGTTTAGCGCCGTCGCTGGCGCGCAACTTGGTCACGGTTCCGTCGTTCTCATTTGCTGTCCATATGTTTGCTCCGTCAAACGCCACGCCAAGCGGGGATACACCGACCGGGAACACACCTAGTTGCTTTCCGTCGGAAGCATGAAACTTCGTTACCGTGTTGGGGGTGTAGTTTGTGATCCAAACATTCTGGCCGTCAAAAGCCGCGCCAATAGCGCTTGGCGACTGAAGCGTTCGCACAAGCTTCCCGTCGTACGCCCGCAGCACCGTGACTGTGCCATCCGCATAGTTCGGAACCCAGACGTTCTGTCCATCGAAAGCAGGGAACCAGGGGGCGTTGCCCGTTGGGAAGGTTCCGAGGATCTTGCCATCGCTGGCTCGCAGCTTGCTTACGGTATTCGGGCTGATCGTCACCCAGATGTTTTGCCCATCAAAAAGAATTCCGTTCGGCTGCCCGCCGACTTGGAACGTGCCCAGGTGCTCCCCGTCGCTGGCGCGCAGTTTGGTAACGCTGCCCTCGCCCGCGTTCGCGCTCCAGATCGCTTGCCCATCGAAGGCCAAGCCGTAGGGATTGCTGTTCTGCGTCTTGCCTACGACAAACTCGTTCTCCCCGCCCACGTACCATTTCAGCAGCGCGACCTTTAGCGGGTTTGACAGCGGCGGTGCGCCGTTTCCGGTTTGCTGCGCCGCTTCGCCGGCGGCTGGCGCTTGCGCCACAATGAAACTGGCCGTCGTCAAAACCGTCAGTATCAGCGAGATCCCAACTGCAACGCGTTTCATAATCTTGTACCTCCCCGGGGCGACAGCTAGACAAACCAGAAACGACTTCTGAAGAGACGAAACTTGTGATCAACGGCACCCGAAGGCAGGCGCGTGGAACCAATTAGGCGAACTTTATCACGGGTTGTTTGTTTGTCAAGCGGCAAGTCACTGTCATTACGAAATCCGGACAATGGGATCTCGCGTTCCCTTACTTACCTTTTGCCGCCGCCCTCGCCGCCGGCACCGAAATCGCCACGGAATCAGGTGTCGTCCAGACGGCTGTGCCGCTGGTCAAATCCAGACGGTGCATGGTGACCTTGAGCTTGCCGCTGTCAACGTCTACTAACAGGTAATGGTAGTTGATTTCCTTGCTCTGGAAAGGATCGTCCGGGGCACGTTCAATCGGATAAGCATGCGCACCCGCGCCACCGGTCACAAAGTAAGTCACGCCGCCGTGCTCATGACGTTCGTAGTTATGCACGTGTCCGGAGAAGACAACAATCCGGGCGCGAAGGTTCTGCTGCCGCGTTTCCAGTATTCTGGCCATATCCTGCTCATGGGAGCGGGCGGAGTGGCCTCCTCCAAACTTCTTGGCATCCGACGAGCTGGTGTAAGGAGGATGGTGAAGAACAATGAACACGAAGTCCACGTCGCCGGGAATGTGATCGAGCTTCTCGTCAAGCCATTGCCCTTGCGGGCCCGAGGTTTCGTCGAGAGAGCTGTCGAGCGCGAGCAGCAGCGTGTTGGCGGCGCGTACGGAATAATAGCGGCTGTTCTTCATGTCAGGGAAGCGCTGGAAATAGTTGGCCAGCGCAACTTTCTCGTCGCCGTGAAGATCATGATTGCCCAGCGCCGGGAAAACCGGGATCTTGTTCTCGCGCCACACCGCCGTTTCGCTGTCCCACACTTTCCAGTCATTAGCGTCGAAACCGTTATAGACGATGTCGCCACCGAACGAAATGAATGCAGGATGAACCTGCGCGATTGCCTGCACCAGCGTCTGGCGCACGGTTGGATTCGCTGCGTCGGTGTCTTTGGGATCATGGAAACGCGAATCCCCATAAGTGACGAACTGAAAGGGAGTGCTCACTTGCAGTTGTAGTTCCGCCGGAGGAGTTGCCGGCGGCGGCGTCTGGGAGTGCGAGCGTGAGCAGGCAGCGCAACTTAGAAAGAAAATAACTACTGGCAATCCTCGGAAGCGTTTCATTGGCGGCCTACCACCAGCACTTCAAATTGTCCTGATTCAGCTGTTGACAGGAAAAGCTGATGCGTCTTGGGATCGAGCGCCATGGTCTTCGCGCGCGGAAGGGTCTTTACATTCTCAACTAAGGAGTACTTATCCGGGCCGTCCTGGTGAATTACGGTGATCGTTCCTTCGCCGTTTGAGTTAAAGATCAATCCGGTTGCGGAATCGAAAGCAGTGGCATCCACGTGGTCGCCGATGGGCAGTGTCGTGATCACCTGTCCCGTATCCGCGTTCATGACGGCCATTACTTTGCTGCGGCAACCGAGAAACAATCGCCGGTTCGGCCGGTCCATGGCCATGCTCGAAGGCGAAGCACAGGGAGCAGTGGGCCAGCGCTGCTCGACTTTCAAGGTGCGCGAGTTGATTTTCAGCACCAGGCTCTCGTCCTCAAGGTTATCGTAAACGTAACCCGCGCCGTCGGCCACGGCAAACTCGGGACCGCCGCCGAGATCGACCGTCCCCGCCACCTTTCCATCCGCTGCCTGAATCGCAGTGGCGCTGTTACTGCCGCCATTAAATGCGAAAACTCTCGACGTTGCGGGATCATAGATGATCGCATCGGGCTTGTTGCCGGTGGGGACTTGGGAGATAGTGTTCAGCGTCTTCAAATCGAAAATGGTGACGGTTGACGCCTTCCCATTGCTGACAAATCCCCGCCCCAGTTCGGGGGCAATGGCGATTCCGTGAACACCGGGTGTGTTGGCAATCTTGCCAACGATTGCGCGTGAATCGACATCGATGACTTCGACCTGGGTTCCGTGAGAGACGTAGAGACGGCGTGCGGCCTCGTCCACCGAAAGGTAATCCCAGCTCCCATCGCCGGGAATAGAAATCTTTTTGATCACGCTGTAGCTGCCGCCGGAGGGCGCTGCCCACGCGGAGACCAGAAACGAGAGAACTGCGGTGGTGACCGCAAGAACAGTAAACCTGGATCGGATTTCGAACCTCATTGTGTGGGTCCTTTCGCCACGCTTGGAATTGCTAATCCTGACATGGAACACTTCGATTCTACGGAGCAAACCTGAAACCTAACTGAATTTCAACCAAAACTGCGCAGCAACGGTCCGCCGGCTTGCCGTGCAGTGCGTAGCGCAAGCTAGAACGTAAATCTAAACATGAACTGGATCTGGCGCGGCAACCCCGTGCCTGTGTTCGGAGAGGCCGCATTGTCGTTGTTGTTGTTGAAATTGTTTGTGCTGGTGATGACACCGAAGCTTCCTGGGACAGACAGGTTTGTGCCCGGAACCGTGGTGTCGTACGACAGAGTGAAGTTCCCTGGGTCGCCAAGTTGAACATGGTTCAGGATGTTGAACACCTGCACTCCAAACTCTACGGCGTAACGCTCGTTGATTTTGGTTGTTTTCACCAGCGCAAGGTCGATCTGCCAGCTATCCAACGCGCGGATGAGGCCGTTCGGGGCGTCGCCAAAACGGGTGAAGAAGCCCTGTGCATTCACGGGAGGGGCTGTGAACGCCGCGGCATTGATGAGCGGGACGCCGTTGTGTCCCCCGCCCGGAAGAGTCAAGGGCACGCCGGGAACAACGTCCGGGCGCTGGCTGTCTTGATCATCGCCATTGGGAAGAAGATAGGTGCTGGCAAGGCCAGGGGCGGCGAAGGGATTGTTAGGATTCTGAACATTGTTGCTAAGATCCATCTGCACCGTCAAAGGGTGACCCGTGTGCCACAGCCCGATGCTGCTCAACTGCCAGCCTCCGACAACTTTTCCCAGCACTCCCGAATCATTCAGAAAAGTCTTGCCCGGGCCAAAGGGGAGTTCGTAAACGGCATTCACAGTAAAATTCTGCCGCACATCGAAGATGCTCGGCCCCTTATCACACGGGAGGCAGTTAACGTTTTCCGGACCATTTGACTCGCCGCCGCCGATCGAACCGTCATTAATCGAGTGCGACCAGGTGTAGCGGGCTTCTAGGGAAGCGCCATTCTTCATGCGATGTTCGACGGAGAGGTTCAGGCCGTTATAAGTGCTTGAACCAACATCATGCTTGAAGTCGACGGAACCAAAGGGATTTCCCCCCGGGTAAAACTGGTCCAAGGGGCGGACACAGTCGCCGTCTAGCGGATTGAAAGTGACCGGCGTGGTGCATAAATTCACAGCACCGCGTGAAAACAGCCGTACCCCGCGGCTCCCAAGGTACTGCGCCGAAACCGTGAAACTGGCTGGCAATTCGTGCTCGATCGTCAGTCCCCATTCTTCTGCATACAAGTCCCTGCGGTCCTCGCGTTGCAAGGCTCGAGGGTGTTGCGATTGCTTTTGAGCCACCAAACCAGAGAGATCCGGCGCCGTCTGCTCGAAGGCGGGGCTGAGTGGGGTGTTCGAGTTCACCAATACACGAAAGGTATCGCTCTCGAGTCCAGCGTTCAGATCATCGTTCTGCGCCGCCCCGTGATAAATGCCGAAACCAGCGCGGATGACAGTTTTTCCGTGCAGCGCGCTCGGAGCCCATGCCAGACCGACGCGAGGGTCGAAATTCCTATAATCCGGATTGTAGAGGGAGGGATCCTGGGGACAAGGCGGCGTGTTGATGGGACCTGGGCTGGGCGCAACGTTGAACGAGCCTTGTCCCAGGCAGACTCCATGGAACTGATTAATGTCGAAAACCGTGGTGCGATTAGTCGCTTCGTGGGCGACTCCGTAGTATTCCCATCGCACACCCGCAGTTACGGTGAACGTGGGCGTAACTTTCCACTCATCCTGAAAATAAGGCATGTAAAACATGCGCCGCAGACCGTGGCAGCACCAGGGCGCGATGAAATTGATTGAGGAGAGTGTGGCTGTCACCATATCCGCTTCACTGCCAAAGGTCAGAGTGTTATCAGCGGTCTGCCCTTGATTGAGGCGTACACGCCGGATCTCCATGCCGGTCTTGAATGCGTGACGGCCGTGGGTCCAACTCAAATTGTCGACTACTCCAAACGTAGATCCAATCTCGATGTCGGCAGTGTTGTCGTTGAGTTGGACGAAGTTATTGCTGGTGTTCACGGAAAATGGAAGTGCGCTCGCCTGCGGATTGTGGAACGGCGAACGGTTGATGTAGGCCTTAACCTCGTTAAACAGATTCGCGGAAAAGGTGTGTTCGAGCGCCACCATGTAATTTGCCGGATGATTAATGGTTTGCAGCTTGTCTCCCGGGAGGCTGGCGCCATTAGGTGCGTCCACCAAACTGATGTCGCGCTGGGCACGGCCGTAGAGCAGAGTCTTTTCGCTGAACTTGTGATCGATTCGAACCAGCCAGGTATCTTCGTGGACAATTGTGGGCGTGGCCGCCGTGAGCAAATCAGCATTGGGATCGACCGACGTGGTTTGCTGGAATGCGCTATCCGGATACACAAAGCGAGGTGTGCAGTTCCCAATCGATTTCACCGAAGCCCGCCACGGGAACGCCTGCATGATGGTGCACATCTGCGGGGATGTATTCAGCACCTGTTGCTGGAAAGAAAGAGTCCCGCCGGGAGGGGCAATGCCCGACGGCACGGTGAACTGCTGGGTAGTCGACTGCAACTGGCGAAGCCCTTCATAACTGATAAAGAAGAACGTTTTTTCCTTCTGGATCGGGCCGCCGACCGTCAAGCCATATTGACCCATGCGGAAGGGAGGAACAGCCGGTTGACCGGCCAGGTTGAAATCATTGAAATTGCGCGCGTCAAAGACGGAATTCCTCAGATAGCCAAAAAGCGAGCCATGGAAATCGTTGGTTCCAGACTTGGTGACCACATCGACCTGTCCGCCTGCCTGGGTGCCGTATTCGGCATCGTACAAAGCGCTGCTGACGCGATACTCCTCAATCGCGTCCTGGGATATTTGCAGGCGGGTTTGCGACTTCTGGGCCTGCTCTTGAATTCCACCGGCATCGACGCCGTCAAACTGAAAATTGTTGTCGTCGCGGGCGCGGCCGGCGAAGCGAATGGTGCGCTGATCGCCGCCACCATCGTCTTGAGCGAAAGGGGCAAGAAGTGTGAAACTCGCCCAATCGCGTCCGTTGTTCGGCAGATTCGCGATCTGAGCCGCGTCGATCACCGTCGACACCTCGCCGCTAGTCCTCTCTGCGGGCGCTGCCGTGGCGTTGACTTCAACTTTCTCCGCAATCCCGCCGACCTCCAGTCTGATATCCAGTGTGCGCGTCTGCCCCACCCGTAAGATGACGTCGTCGATGACCTTAGTGACGAACTTTGGGTTCGTCGCCGTCATTTTGTACCTGCCAACCGCCAGGCCCGGAAAACGGTAGTAGCCGTTGGCATTGGTTTGCTGTTCCTGGCTGATACCGGTTTCGATGGCCAGGACCTGTACCGTGGCCCCTCGGATGACGGCGCCGCTTGGGTCCGTCACCGTGCCTTCGAGTTCCGCGCGGTCGATTTGCGCGGACGCACTTGACCAAGCAATGGTTAGCAGGAAAAGAACCAGAAGAGCCGGTTGCAACCGTGCCGACAGAGAGGTGGAGTGAGCTGCGCAACTTGACCGCATAGGGCTCCTAGGTCTGAAGTAAATTGTTATCTGCTGGTGACAGCGATATTAGGAAGGTGATGTGACGGGGATGTTAAAGTACGATTAATTAATCGTTTTAACTTCTTTAGAATGTCCTCGGATCGCACCCGTGTTCGAGCAGTGACTCGCCATTTTGAGGAAGTTCAGCCTGAGGAAATACCGGCTTAACCCTACATTGCGTGGACGCCCGCCAGGATAACGATATAATTGCCGACCGCAATGGATTGGACAAGTTCCTTCCGTTGGCTGTTTGATTCGGAGCGTGGCGCCGCGAACCGCCTGATTCCACGCTGGCTGTTTCTGCGCGCGCTCGGTTTTGTATATTTTTCTGCCTTCTTCCCGCTGCTTTTTCAAATCCGCGGACTGATCGGCCCGAACGGTATCTTGCCCGCCAGCGATTACTTACAAGCGGTGGCACAATCGCTCGGTCATGTTTCCCGCCTGTGGTATGCGCCAACTCTGCTGTGGTTCTCCAGTGGCTCGCAAATGTTGGTCACGCTCTGCTGGGTTGGGATGATCGCTTCGCTGCTTCTGATCTTCAATTTGTGGCCCCGGGTCATGCTGGCAGTCTGTTTCGTGTGTTTTCTGTCGTTTGTGAGTGCTGCACAGGACTTCTCCGGCTATCAATCTGACGGCATGCTGCTCGAAGCGGGGTTCATCTCGTTTTTCTTTGCTCCCCCGGGGCTTCGCCCGGGATTGGGCCCCCACCATCCACCGTCGCGTGCAAGCTTGTTCCTTCTGCTCTGGGAGTGGTGTCGAATCTACTTTGAGTCCGGCGCGGTGAAGCTCCTGAGCGGGGATCCCGAATGGCGCAACTTCACCGCCATGGACGAGTATTACCAGAACGGCCCATTGCCCACCTGGATCGGCTGGTACATTCAGCACCTGCCCCACTGGTTTCATGCTGGCAGCGTTTATGCGACGCTGGCCCTCGAATTGGGCTTGGTCTGGATGTTTCTTCTCCCGCGACGCTGGCGCATCGTGTGCTTCTTCATCGTGACCCCTTGGCAGATCGGGGTCATCCTGACCGCGAACTACACGTTCCTGAATTATCTGGTGCTTGCGCTGGGCGTATTGTTACTGGACGACAGGTTGTTCAAGTCTTGGATGCCGCGCGTCTCCGCTCTTTCTCGAGGCGTGGGAGTGCAGTCTGCCGCCGTACCCCAGGCCACACCCTCTCCGTTTCGTTCAACCATCAACACCATCAAACTTTCTTTTTCCTCCGCCATCTTGCTTTGCATCTTCTATGCCACCACGGTCCTCATGCTGTGGATGTTCTGGCGATCCATTCCCCTTCCCACTCAGCCGATCGTGGCGCTAGAGCCGTTTCGCATTGCCAATCGCTACGGATTATTTGCCGTGATGACTCGCGGCAGATACGAGGTCGAATTTCAAGGTTCCAACGACGGCCAGAATTGGGTCGCATATCCATTTGCCTACAAACCGCAGGATGTGGGTCAACCGCCGCGAATCTACGCTCCCTATCAGCCGCGCTTTGATTGGAACCTCTGGTTTGCATCCTTGGGGTCATGGAGGGAATATCCCATTGTGCTTAACACCGAGGTACGTTTGTTGTCCGGTGACAAAGGTGTAATCGCGCTGTTCGCTGGGAATCCCTTCCCGCAAACTCCGCCCCGGCAGATTCGCGCTGTCCTGTGGCAATACTGGTTTACGACCTTGGCCGAGAAACAGATGACCGGGGCATGGTGGCGGCGAGAAATGAGAGGTTTGTACGCACCCACGCTGGCGCGCCAGGCCGACGGCAAGATTGGCGCCGTCGAGATGCCGACTGTCGCGCCCCGCGAATAGCCGGTGGAGATCGCGCAGGGTGTGCCATCATGAGATGGACATGGGAAGAATCCTGGAATGAGCCGCAAGGCATGTGTAATCGGTGCCGGCCCGAATGGCTTGGCAGCAGCCATCGTCTTGGCGCAAGCGCGGTTCGGAGTGGATGTGTTCGAGGCCGAATCAATTGCGGGGGGCGCGGCGCGCACGCTTCCTCTGACGCTGCCCGGCTTTCTCCATGATTTCGGATCGGCTGTGCATCCCTGGGTAGTCGGGTCGCCTTTCTTCTCCTCGCTGCCATTGCAGGATTACGGCTTGGAGTGGATACACTCGCCTGCGCCACTCGCCCATCCTTTGGATGACGGCACGGCGGTCGTTTTGGAGCGCAATCTCAGCGATGCAGAAGCATCGCTGGGTGCGGACGGATCGGCATGGCGCCGGTTGGTGGGGCCCTTCGTCCAACATTGGCAGGAATTCGCATCGGAAATCCTTCAGCCAGTTCATTTGTTCACCCGCCATCCCCTGCTCATGGCACGTTTCGGGCTGGGTGCTTTTCGCTCGGCGCAATCACTGGCGAGCGAGTTCCGTGACGAACGTACACGAGCGCTCTTCGCTGGACTTGCGGCCCACTCCTTTTTGAAAATGGATGACACTCTGAGCGGGGCATTCGGCATCTTGTTAGGAGTCAGCGCCCACGCTGTCGGCTGGCCCATTCCACGGCGAGGTTCGCAGTCGATCACCAACGCCTTGTGCGGACACCTCACGAAACTCGGCGGCAAAGTGAAGACTTCCAGCCGCATCGAAAACGTGGAGACGCTTCGCGATTACAACCTCACACTCTGCGATGTAACGCCGCGTCAGCTCTTGAAGATCGCAGGAAGCCGATTATCCAGCCAATACAGACAGCGCCTGCAGAAATATCGTTATGGTTCCGCAGCCTTCAAGGTCGATTACGCTCTCTCGCAACCGATTCCATGGAAGGCGAAAGCATGCGAGCGAGCCGCAACCATCCATCTGGGCGGTACTTTTGCGGAGATTGCCGCGTCTGAGAAAGCGATGGCGAACGGAGAACCTCCCGAACGGCCGTTCATGATTCTGGCTCAGCCGAGCTTATTTGATCCGACACGCACCCCCGTCGGTAAACACACGGTGTGGGCCTATTGCCACGTCCCCAACGGATCGACATTTGACATGCTGCCGCGAATGGAAGCTCAGATTGAGCGCTTCGCTCCCGGATTCCGCGATTGTGTTCTGGCGCGAAAAGCGTTTTCGCCCGCGGATCTGGAAAGTATGGACGCCAATCTTGTAGGAGGCGACATCGGCGGCGGGGCAATGGATCTGCGGCAGTTTCTATTTCGTCCCACCAGATTGCAATACGCGACTTCAGCGCAGGATATCTATCTCTGCTCATCATCCACGCCGCCGGGCGCCGGAGTGCATGGGATGTGCGGATATCACGCCGCGCGGCTGGCAGTGTCACGATTGCAACCTACATGACGGACCGATGAAGTTCCGGCCTAGCGTTTCGCGGCGGCTGGCAGATTGTCACTCACCAACGCCAGTAATTCGTTTTGAAGGCCCGGACCACAGGCCACCAACCCGGAAAGAAGCGGATCGCGTTTATTGCAGCGCAGCGGTTGGTGATCCAATGTTCCGACGTAGCCCCCGGCGCTCCGCACCAAGGCCGCACCGGCCGCTACGTCCCATTCATTCTTCGGGGTTAGGGTGAAGGTCGCATCCGCCAGCCCCGCCGAAACGAGGGCAAGCTTGTAGGCGACCGACCCCATTGGCCGAATCTTGAATTTCGCACTCTCGAATCGTTTCCACTCTCCGCGCTTGGTCTCGCTACGGCTCGCGAGCAGCAGAGCGCCACTGAGGATGGTCCGCTGAGACGGCCGGGCCGGCTTGCCATTGTAGGTCAGGCCGGTTTCAAGCGACCCCAAAAAAGTCTCGTTGCTCGCCGGGTTACAGATTCCGCCAGCCACCGGGACGCCATCCTTAACCATGGCGACCGAAATACAGTATTCGGGAATTCCGGCAACGAACTCTCTGGTGCCGTCAAGAGGATCCACAACCCACACCCGGCTTTTCTGCAAGCGGCCCAAGTCATCGACGCTCTCTTCCGAGAGCCAGCCCTCGCCGTCGCGCAAAAGCTCCTTGCGAAGCACAGCATCCGCGGCCCGGTCGGCTTCGGTTACCGGGTCGTGTCCCAGCTTATATTCCGCATCAATTGCCCCTGCGGTGAATCGCTCAAAAACGGTGCGGGCAGCATCCAGGGCAGACTGGATGCGTTTCACTATTACGGTATGAGAATCATTTGTCATGGGTAATGTCTTAGGCTCACCGTCAGGCCATGAGCATTCGTGCTCCCGTTACCAACAGGACGGTGCAGAGGATACGCCGCAACCAAACCGTGGGCATGCGCGTGCTTAAATGAGAACCAAGCACGCCGCCGGGGATGGAGCCGATGACCAGCGCACCCACCAAGTAAGGATCGATGTTGTGAATGCGGAAGTGCATCAGGCTGGTTACGCCGGTAAGAATGACGGCGTGCATAATGTCACTGCCCACCATCATTTTCGGTGGGAAGCTATAGAACAAGAGCAGAAGCATCATGATGATGCTTCCCGAACCCACCGAAGTCATACCCACCAGAAAGCCTGCCAGCAAGCCGATGAAGAACATGCCGACAATTGACTTCATGGTGGGCTTCCGTTGGGTTACGTGTTCTTCGATCCGCCGCTGGAAGAACATCAAGGTGGGAATGCAGATCAGCAGGATGCCGACCGCAGTAGTGATGAAGGTGTTGACGCCTGTGCCGTAGACGGTTTTCAAGTGGTTCAGCAGGCTCACCCCTGCGATTGATCCAGGGACGCTCCCGGAAGCCAGGCACATGACGACCCTGGGCTTGATGGTTCCTTTCTTGACGTGTACCCAAGCCGAACCGATCTTGGTGATGAAATTGAAAAGCGCGTCGGAGCCCACCGCCAGAAGAGGCGGGACCCGAAGCACGAAAATCAGGATGGGCAGCAGCAACACGCCGCCCCCAATGCCGGTCATTCCAATCAGGGTGCCGACTACAAAACCGATCAGAATTTTTTCGATTACCATAACGTCATTTGCATCCGGTTGAGAGAACGAACTTCGCCTTTAGGTGCTGTGGCCATTGACTCCGATGAACCCCTCGCGTTCCATGTGCAAAATGATCTGCTGAGCCGCCTCTTCAGGACTGAGATCGGCGGTATTGATCACGACATCGGCATCCTTCGGTTCTTCGTATGGATCGGAGATGCCGGTGAACTCTTTGAGGATCCCCGCGCGTGCCTTGGCATAGAGCCCCTTGCGATCACGCTGCTCACAGGTCTCCACCGAGGTGGCAATGTGTACCAGGATGAAACCACCGACCGGTTCGATCATGCCCCGGACTGCCTTCCGGGTTGAATCGTAGGGCGCAATGGGAGCGCAGATCGCGATCCCTCCGTTCTTGGTTATCTCCGAAGCCACATAGCCAATCCGGCGGATGTTAATGTCGCGATGTTCCTTGGAGAATCCCAGTTCCGAGGAAAGATGCTTGCGCACCAGATCGCCATCCAGAATGGTGACCGGACGCCCACCAGTTTCCAGGAACTTGGTCAACAGAACGTTGGCAATGGTTGATTTGCCAGAGCCCGAGAGTCCGGTGAAGAAAATGGTGACGCCTTGTCGGTGGCGTGGGGGGAAACTGCGGCGCAATTCCTGCACCACCTCCGGGTAAGTGAACCAGCCGGGTATGTCACGACCTTGATTGAGCCGATCGCGCAGTTCGGTGCCGGAGATGTTCAGAACGCGCGAGCCGTTTGCCACTTCGTTGTCGGGTACGTATTGGTCCTGGTCCTCGAGGTACACCATCATATTGAAGGGAACCATGGTCACGCCGATATCGGCTTCGTGTTTCTTGAACAGTTCCTGGGCCTCGTAAGGGCCGTAGAAGGGCTTTCCATCAGTGTCTTTACCCGGACCAGCGTGGTCGCGGCCGACGATGAAATGAGTGACACCGTGGTTCTTGCGGATCAGCGCGTGCCAGATCGCCTCGCGTGGTCCACCCATGCGCATGGCCAGCGGAAGCAGGGAAAGCTTCACAGTGCCGGCAGGAAATTTTGACAGCAGCAACTGGTAGCAGCGCACGCGGGTGAAATAGTCGACGTCCCCGGGCTTGGTCATGCCTACGGATGGATTGATCAGCAGGTTTGCTTCAACTTGCTTGGCGGCGCGGAACGTTAATTCCACGTGGGCGCGGTGCATGGGATTGCGGGTTTGAAACGCAACCAGACGGCGCCATCCCAATCTGGCGAACTCGGTGCGCAGTTCCGCCGGCGTCAGCCGGAGTCCGCGAAAATCATAGTGGGAAGGCATCTGAAGACCTTCCAAACTCCCGCCGACGTACCATGGATTGGATTTGTTCGTGGCGTAGTCGGCACCCGGATGAGCCGCACTGGTGCTGTTGAACACTGCCTTCGCTTCGGCTGCGCGGTCGGGTTGCCACACGTCCTCTACGGAGAGAACCGCCAACATCACACCTTCAGGATCGCGCAAAGCGATCTTGCTGCTGCCAGGCTTCAAAGTCTTGGCGAAGGCTTCGGTGACATCCAGGGTGATCGGCATGGGCCAGATCACGCCACTTTTCAGCCGCATGTTATGACATACGCCTTCGTAGTCGGCCCCGGTCATGAATCCGCGCAGGGGCGAGAAGCCGCCGCTTAGCAAAAGCTCCAAATCGCAGGTCTGGCGCGGCGTCAAGTCCCACGACGGATATTCGCGCGACTGCGCCTTCAATTCCGCAGAGCGGTCGGGTGTTGCGATGAGATTTACAAGTTCTCCGCCATGCGGCGGGATAAGATGACTGGTCGAAGCGGTCAAATCCGTGAACCTCCCAGGTTCATAAGAGTCTATGTCTACTATCGATTCCCGGCCTTTTTCCTGACTGAAACGCGAGGCTCAGCACTTGCGGATTCCAGAAGGGAATGTGAATTCGCTGCCCTGCCAGAGTACTACGCAATCGGGTGTAGCATCAATTCTCGATGGAACCGAGCGCAGCAAATCAAGTGTGAGCAATTCGGCTGCCTTCAGGTCGCCGAGGAGATGTCTTCAAGGCACTGATAATAATTAACTTAATGAGAGGACTCTCGAAACCCCAGTAATCCCATCTACAGTGTGCAAGTCTTTGCGACAAAACTCCATCTCGATCTTGCAACAGTTTTGTTTCGGGCTGCCAAAGACGACGTGTAATTAATTCCGTGGCGGCAGGCTGGATGGTGGAGTTTTGACACAAGGCACGCGCTGAAAAGGACTGCTCCCGACCGGCAGGTCAGAAGCCCCTGTTGCGGAGTCTGGTTCATTCAAGGCTTCCATGGCGTCAGAAACTACAGTTCGATCGGTGTGTGGCACCTCGTTTTTTCAGCAACGGGGGAAAATGCCCCCAGAATATTCAAAAGATGGTTCAGCATGGCATCTTGAATGCTCAACAAACTCCATTCAGCCAGTATTTTGTTGGTCTCTCTCCGTGGAGTGCGTGACGGAAAGAGGTCGAGTGAGAACCTGTACTCAACCGGTGAAGAATTCTGAGTAGAAAATGGGGGAGAAAACTGTTCGCTTGGGTCCGCGGGAGCAGCAAATCGCCGATCTTTTGCTGCAGGGGTGCGATAACACTGAAATTGCCAGTGAACTGAAGATGGCGCGGCGCACCGTCAAGGCCCATTTCAACCGGCTATTCCTCCGATTCGGAATCACCAACGGAATCAAGCGAGTCAAGCTCGCAACCCTCTTGTACCGGAGCCAACTATGTCAGCAGCCCAACTCTACGGAAACCGCGTCCCCAGCGAACGAGAGCGATGGGTCATTGAGCTCGTGGCCCAAGGACTTAAGAACAGCGAAGTCGCCGAAGTTATCGGGACCACGGAACACGTCGTCAAGAACTACCTCCGGAACATTTACGACAAACTAGGACTCTGGAACCGGGTCGAACTGGCATTATGGTACGAAGCGCGCCGCTACGAAAATATGGCCCGTGCCTGAGGCTGCCGAACTGCCATCTTAGCCGCCGCGAGGCGGGTTCCCGTATCGCACCAGTGCTTTATTCGCAACTTGCGCGTCCCGCGGGTTGGAACTGATCGAGCTGGGCATCGTGTTGCAGAACAAGTTTTCCGCCTGGAGTCTTCCTATACAAGTCGGAACCGGGGCAATAGTAGAGCGCGGTGTGAACATCCACCCAGACCCATACGTTAGGATTGCCAGGCACTGTCGGCTGTGGCGGCGCTTCCGCAACACCAAGACTCACCAGCATGCGCTCAAACAACGTAAGCCTCGATTTTTGGGCGCCACCGCTTGGATGCAGTCCCCAGCCGGTGAGGGCCAGCAGCAGAACCATCGCAGAGAGGGCGATTGAAATATCGCCACGGTGCTTGGCGAGCCAAATGCGTCCCGCAGAGTTGGCTTTTTCCAGGGACCGCAACCACTGCAATGCCTGCGCGGCGGACGTCCAAGTCGCGGGCGAATTCGACTCCGTACTCTGCCGGACTTGAACAACGGCCGGTTCAAGTTCTCGGACCCCTTCCTGCACGCCGGATGCAGGCGTCGTTTCTTTCTCGGCAGCGCGGCTCAGAGCGAGTGCGGAGCTGCCATCGGACAGAGATGCCTCAGTGAAGGTTTCTGTTGGAGTCGGCTCAAGCGTTAGGGGAAGCTGAGCCTCGCCTACCATGTGCGGCCCGGCGGATAATTCTCGTTGTTCTTCAATCGCGCTGACAGGCTCCTGTGAAGGTTGACGCTGAGGCGATGGCGGCGCGTAGTTCGAGAAGTCCAACTCCTCCGGTTTGGAACTCATCAAGCGCGGCGTTCCACAGCGTCCGCAGAACAATTCTCGTTCGCCAAAGAGGTATCCACATTGCCCGCAGGTTGCGGCGGTGCCGTTTTTTTCGGCCGCCTGGCTCATCGCAGCCAGCAGCGCCTCGATTTCGGGGGCCGTTCTCTCGCGGCTAGATCCCCCGACTCCGGTCGGCGCCTCTTCCTGTAACTCTTCCGAGGTGTCTTCTACCGGGTCTGTAGCGAGACGCTCTAGTTGCGGCCGCAGCCGTTCCAGGACGTCCAGCATGGTGGCTCGCTCGGTCGCCAGTGCCTGCTTCCATTCCAGCTTGGCTGCGCTGGCGATCGCCTGCCCCATCAACCCCGACATGACCTGGCAGCTTTGTACTTCTTGCACAGGGATGCCATCGCACTCTGCGAAGCGCACATCGAGTAAGCCCGATACTTTTCCGTCGTTGTAAATCGGAAATAAGAACGGCGATTTGCTATTCTGCCGCTTCAACAGTTCGCCGATATGAGCCGGGTCTGTGGCAGCGGTTTGCAGGAACTTGGACAAGCTGGAGTCAATGGGCAATGCCATCCCGGCCAGAGACGCGGCATTTCCGACTGCCGCACAGTATTCCAACTGATCTTCTTGGATGAGTGCCACTGCCACTCCGGTGGCGCTGGTGATCTTTTGCAATTGTTCGGCAATCAGCAGGGCGGAGGTTTTCAAATCCCACTCTTTGGAATGCAAAACCTTTTGGGTAGCGGCGATCTCCGCCAGAGTGTCGCCTAGTTCAAGCTTACGGGGCGGCGGGGGCTGCTGCTTGCGGCGCTCTTGTAGTACATAGGCAGCCTCCAGCATCTGCTGGAATGTGCCCTCGTCCAAGCCCGGCAGCGTATGCGCACTGGCCATTTGCGGATTCACCTCTGACTGTTTTCTCCGTAATGTTCGCTTCAATTTGCTGTCCCCAAGGAGTGCAATTGGCCCTCCAAACGCCGACAGCACTCCCGCAAGCCCTTGATTCTAGCAGCCTTGGTCAAGCCAAACCATGCTTGGGCCGAAGCTGCCAAAGTGCTTTTAACTCTAGTGATTATGGAGCGGAGCTTTACAACGGGACTATGGCCACCGCATGCGTATGATTGGCGGAAGGTAACAGTTACTCAACTCCAGTAGTACTTGAAGCGCAAGACTTTGCACCCTGGGAGGGAAGTCTCTCCCTGTCCAACTAGTCCGATTCTGAACGTTGAATCTCGCGGCCGAACACATCGCCTCCATAGCCACAATTTAGGTGTCGTTAAAATCAGCGACTTAGGATTCTAAGCACCGGAAGCAAGCTTGCACTGTGTTAATCACAATTCTTGATTTGCCCGCCTGTGGGCCACGGGATTCCTATGACCGCCTTGTTGGAAGATGTGCGTTACGGCCTCCGGATGTTGTGTCGGGCGCCGGCGTTCACACTCGTCGTTGTTTTCACGCTGGCGCTCGGCATTGGTGCCAATACAGCGCTCTTTTCGGTCGTCAACGCGGTGTTGCTGCACCCGCTGCCTTATCCCGACCCTGAGCAATTGGTCATGCTCCACGAAAGCAAACCGAATTTTGAAACCGGCTCGGTCTCCTACCCGAACTTTCGCGACTGGCAAAAGGAAAATAAGAGTTTCTCTGCAATGGCGATTTCTCGTGGTAGCTCGATCGCCCTAACCGGCCAGGGTGAGGCCGAACAAGTCAACGTGGAATTGATTTCGTCGGATTTTTTCTCAGTTCTGGGTGTGAAACCGGTAATCGGGCGCGTTTTTGCAACCGGCGAAGATGAGGTCGGCGCCAGTCCGATCGTACTCCTCGGCGCAACCCTGTGGGCACGCAAGTTCTCTTCGTCTCCCGGCGTCCTGGGGAAGGGAATCACCCTCGACGGCAAGGATTACATCGTGGTAGGCGTAATTCCCGCCAATTTCAATCTGCTTCTGCGGAACTCGAGCCGAAGCTTTCGTCCCAGCGAGATCTATCTCCCCCTGGGCCAGTGGGGCAATCCTGGGTTATTGAACCGCGCCGCCGGTCTAGGGCTGCACGGCGTGGGCCGGCTGCGCTCTGGTGTCAACATTGAGCAAGCCCAGGCAGACATGGACCGAGTGACCCGTAACCTCGCCGCTGCCTACCCCGACGCCGATCGCCTCATCGGCGCCAAGCTAGTCCCGCTCAGAGCCGAAGTGGTGGGCCGCGTTCAACCGATCCTGCTGGTGTTGCTGGGCGCGGTAGGGTTTGTGCTGCTGATTGCCTGCGCCAACGTGGCCAATCTGCTGCTTGCACGCTCCACCACCCGCATGCGCGAGTTTGCGGTTCGGGCTGCTTTGGGCGCCACCCAGGGACGCGTGGTCCGGCAACTCCTTACCGAAAGCACCATGCTTGCCCTTGCCGGTGGCGGGTGTGGTTTGTTGCTTGCGACTTGGGGGACTCGCGTCGCTCTCGCCCTGTTGCCTGCGGCTCTGCCGCGCGCTCAGGAAATCGGACTCGACCACCGCGTTCTTCTGTTTACTTTGGCCATCTCCGTTGTCGCCGGGTTGCTCTTTGGCTTGGTTCCGGCGCTTCGAATTTCCCGCTTGGATTTGCATACTACACTCAAGGAAGGCGGCCGCAGCGTGAGCGGCGCTCATCATCGCGCCCAGAACGCTTTTGTGATTGTTGAAATGGCGTTGGCCTTGGTACTTCTGACTGGCGCCGGATTGATGATCCGAAGCCTGGTGCAACTGTGGAACGTCAACCCCGGATTTGATTCGCACAATGTGTTGACGTTCAACGTCTCGCTTCCTCCGTCTACAGCTCAAGCCAGCCCCGATGCGATTCGGGCTGCCTGGCGTGACTTAGATGACAAAGTGAAGTTAACTCCCGGCGTGCAGTCTGTTTCGCTGTCGTGGGGTGCGTTCCCGATGAACGGGGATGATGAAAGCCTCTTCTGGATCGAAGGTCAGCCCAGGCCATCCAGCGTGCACGAGATGAACTGGGCGCTCAAATATGTTATTGAACCCGACTACATGCGGACCATGGGAATCCATCTGCAACGGGGCAGGTTCCTCACCGCCCAGGACCGTGAGCACTCGCCCCTGGTTGTCGTCATTGATGATGACTTCGCCCGAAAGTACTTTGCCAATCAAAATCCTATCGGCAAGCGATTGTTCCTGGATGCGTTCGATCCTGATGCCGCCGAGATCGTCGGCGTAGTAGGCCACGTGAAGCAATGGGGTCTCGACCGCGATGATTCCGAAGCGCTGCATGATCAACTCTATATTTCGTTTATGCAACTTCCGGATCAGGCCATGAAGCTGACGGCTCCGGGTGTGGGAGGGGTGGTGCGTTCGAGAGGTTCGGATCCGGGTTTGTTCGACTCTTTGCGCCACGCAAGTGCTCAGATGAGCAGTCAGCAGGTCATTTACGGTGCCGAGAGCATGGACGAGATCGTTTCCGCGTCGCTGGCCACGCGACGGTTTTCCATGATTCTGCTGGGAGCTTTTGCCAGCCTGGCGTTGTTGCTGGCCAGCGTGGGTATTTACGGTGTTGTCTCCTATGTCGTCGGAGAGCGCACGCGCGAGATGGGCATTCGCATGGCCCTGGGCGCGCAACGCGCAGATATCCTATGGCTCATCCTGCGGCAGGGCGGAATCTTGACTGGGGCGGGCGTAGCAGCAGGTGTGATCTCGTCGTTCGGCCTGTCGCGCTTTATGGCTGGTCAGTTGTATGGAATCCAGGCGACGGATCCGATAACTTTCTTGGTCGTCGCGATGTTGCTCACCCTGGTGGCGCTCTCGGCTTGCTGTGTCCCCGCGCTACGCGCTGCAAGAGTCGATCCTATGGTGGCCCTACGCTACGAATGACTCGATCCTGTAATCTTCATCGCACCTAGACCCATTCCGGAACCGATCCGGAACCCATGCCGCCCAATCTGGCTTTTTGCAACCTCACCCTTGGCGCCAAGCACGAATGAAACTGTGAAATCACAAGTCTTTAGCCCTTCGCGTCTGGCGGCGAAGGTTTGGCGAAACGCTTGCTTGAGCATTCAACGATGGCGCGAACTTGATGATTTGTAATGCACGGCGCAGTTTTGAGGAGGAGCTATGGTGGACCTTACCGGAATCAAGATTACCCGCAGGGATGAACAAGTTCTCAACCTGCTGGTGCAGGGATGCAGCAACCGGGAGATTGCAGAACAACTGAAAATCAGCCCGCGAACAGTGAAGCAACACTTGCGTACGCTGTTTCTGCGCGCCGGTATCATCGACGGTCGCAAACGCGTAAAGCTGGCCACAGCGATGTATCAGAAAGGAGCTTCGTGTGCAGCCCTGTGATCAACTCACCGGAAAGGAAACGCAAGTGGCGACCCTGGTCTGGCAGGGCCTCACCAATCGTGAGATCGCCAAGAACATCGGAACCACCGAGCAAGTAGTCAAGAATTACCTGCGCAGTACTTTCGATAAACTCGGGGTTTGGAGCCGATTGGAGCTTGCCCTCTATGTGGCCAGTCATGGCGGGGCCGAGTGGAAATGGCCGCAGCGGGCGTGAGGGGACCTCTCCTGCGAGGCTAAACCGAGGCCAGAGGCAACGGGTCAACCGAGGTCTCTTACCGCCAGGGGCAGTGCCAAATCGGGACTCGTGACCTTGCCTGTCAGAACTGATTTCTGCCGAGTTTTTCACAGGCGACAAACGGTGGCCGGAAGTCGGCTGATTTCTCATCGCTTAACATTGACGGCTTTCTACACTTGTGACAGTTGGCTCGATCTAGCACGCGTCTCGGTCTGCACCGTTGGCAGGGCAGCGGCCTGTGGAGGACAGGCATGTGCTAGAAAACCCAGAGCGCTGTTCGCCCACGAAAGTGATTGACGCGAGCCCGCTCTATAGCGTAGACAGCCATGCAGTTTCGCCGTCTCGACGCGCCGTGAGTCAAGGCCAGGGTGTACAGTGCTGCCACGTTTCTAGGCAGCCTTGGAACCGTGTGCCGGGCGCAAGGGGGAATTGGCGATAAATGGGATCCCTGATGCCGATTACTGAATTCAATCCGACGAAGGCTTCGGTTTTGGTGGTTGAGGACTCGATCGAACTGCAGAAGTACCTGCGCCTCCTGTTGGAACTGGATCGCTATCAGGTCGAAGTCGCGGGCAACGGCGAAGAGGCGTTGCGGCGCATGAACAGCGGATCGACTCCCAGAGTCGTCTTGCTCGACATGCAAATGCCAGGAATGGATGGCTTGGAAACCCTGCGAATTCTGCGGCAGCTTCACCCCGCCGCAAAGGTCATCATGTGTTCCGGCGTGGATGATCCCGACAAGATCCAGCAGGCGATCTTGCTCGGGGCGCAGGCCTATCTGGTCAAGCCGGTTCAGCACTTGTATCTCTCAGCCGCCATCGAACGCTGCTTGGGGCGGGATTCTGGCGAGAGCGACGAGGTAACGAGGTCACGCATGGCAGCCCCGGCGCTGCAACTGGTCTATCGGCCGAACTAGGGTTGGGCACCTCGTGCTCACCTGGCGAGGCGTATGGTGCTTTCCAGGAATCTTAGCAACTGGCCCTTGTCCTGTTCTGACATCTCAAGAAATTGCACGCCAATTCCGAACCCAGGTGTGCTGGTCACCACTTTGCCAGTGGCCCATAACTTAGCGTCGTTCACCCAGATCCCGATCTTTATCTGCGTGCCTTTGGGAAGGGGATTGGGCATTTCAAGGAAGCATCCGCCTGCACTCAGGTCCGCCGTTCTGACCCGAATGGGCGCCTCTTCTCCCTCGGGGTGAAGTTCAACCGAGTTTACGGTCTTAAAACGGGGATGCGCCCGGCGATCGTGAGCATCGCGTGAGACGGTGCCGTCGCTGCCCGGGCCGGGCAGGGCAAAGTCCCAAAGCGGCTTGTCGGGAGACAAGTTGAGCAGGCCGATGCGTCCGTGCTTTGGCCCACCCGCCGACCCCACCCACATGATTCGGAAGTGAACTTTGTTGGCTCCGTAGGTCAGGCCGATGATCTCGCCCATCTTAAGCTGGGCCTGTACTCCACCCAGTTCGGCGCCATGGCGGCTGACATTGAGCGTGGTCAGCTTTTCGGAGAAGATTTGCCCGTTGGCGTCGGTGCCGAATATTCTGACCGGCACCGCCTTATCGACTCGGGGCTCCTGGCGCTTACCCACCATGGTTCTTTAAGTCACTCCGCTGTCTGATTCGAACTCTGTTTGGGTATCGTGATTCTAATGCAAGGCGCGCGTGGGCCAAAGTATTCGACCGGTGCCGGTGAAGCCAAAGTGCGCTACGGTGGGAAAAACGCTGCAAAAGGTTGCACGATTCCGCCTCCCGGACTCGTGCATAGTACCGTGAAGGCAGGCGTTTGCTCCGGCTGGCGCGGCCTTCCAATTGCTCAAGAGAGTGCGACGTCTCTGGACTCCCGTGTCTCTCCCGCCCGGCGGTCTCGAAATCTGAGGTAGGGAATGACCCACAAAGAAACCTTCTGGATGGCCTGCGATTCTACTGAGTCTTTGCGGGCCGAATACGGCCCTTTTCATACTCGTGCCGAGGCCGAAGCCCAAGCCCAACGCCTCGGGTTTGGCTATCTTTTGCGCTATGAGCATGTCATCGACGGCAAAGATGACATCAAGGAAGTGCGTTGCATTTTCGTTGAGCTGCCCGGGGTTGCCGGTCCCGCTCCCTCTGCTCCAACCGCGCGTGAATCTCGAAAATTCCACACTCGCTGTGCCAGTTGTGGAGAAACTGCGGTCCACGACGAACCCTGGCGGGCTGAGGTCTGGGCTGACATTCATGAGTTCGAGCACACCCGCCACCGGGTTCGCCTGTTTGAACAGTCCCGCGCCGACGGCCTCAAGGAGATAAGCGACTGGCGCGACCAGTGTGCCTGATCTCGATACCACCTATCCGTCCCACCTGCAAAAGATGAGTTTTTTCTGCTAGTCTGTTCTCGCTACTCTGAGCTTCCGAGATCTGCTCTATGGCCTTGCTCGTTCTACTGGTACTCGCCGGAATCCCCTTGCTGGGTGTTGTTTGGATCGCCCTTTACGGCTCTCTTACCACCGTGGACGGCCTGTTCATGTCGTTGATCTTGCTGGCTATGTCCGGCATCCTGGGGGCAACGGCATTGTTCGAATTGCGCCGGCCGAAATCAGCGGCATCGTCGGGGGCTCGCGCCGTTCCCGGTGGACTGATGCAGAGCGGCCGCGTGCAGGACGTCGTCTTTTACGAAGCTCATGTGGGCGAGCCGAACAAGTCCATTGTGACTCTGGCCAACGATGGCCGGGCCTCTCAAACCCTGGTGGTCGAAGGCGACGCGCGCAACGCTCTTCCCGTCGGCCAGAGAGTTCAGATCACCCTTCGCAAGCAGCACGGGCAAAACGTGCTGGCCGACGTTATCTATTCTTAGGTTCAATCAACCTCCGTCCCAAACTGCGTTGCCCGCATTACCCTCGTAACCCTCGCCGCTAGATCTGCCTCGCCCGAAGCTCCGTTCTCGGAGGAAAATTCTGTCTGGTGTCGGTCCCGGCTCGCGTCGGCTGGTCCCCACGGGTGAGTTTGTGCAGAAGAATAAGAATGAGGAGCAATCCGCGCCACCTTCCATGCTGGCCCGGACAGAACAAATTCAGCGGGAGATTCAGAACCTCTCAGGTCGTGACTTGCAGCTCTGGTCAATCGGAGCTCTGGTAATGCTGGTACTCGCAGCCGGCCTCTCTGCCTTGATCTTTCCTCACGTTATGTGGGCGCAGCGGGTGGTGCGCATTGAATCTGCTTACCTGCCCCAACTGTTCTTTGGGCTTATCTCGCTGGTGCTGCTGTTCAACATTTATCTGATCGGTCAAAAGCTCACGCTGAACCACACTCGCCGAGCGCTGATCAGCGAGTTGGTGCTCAACGAACGATTGGAGAGCCTCTCCCTGATCGACCCTCTAACCCAATTGCTGAACCGCCGGGCGCTCAACGAAATGATTCCCCGCGAGGTTGCCCGCGCCAATCGCCTCGGCACTCATCTCACGTTCCTGACCATGGACATCAACACTTTTCGCGAAATCAACTCCAAATACGGAGCGGTTGAAGGAAACCTGATTCTGATGGAATTCGGCAAAATGTTGAGGACCGTCTTCCGCGGCGGCGACATGATTTTCCGCCACGGCGGCGACGAGTTTCTGGTGGTTATGCCCGATACGCAGGAAGAAGAAGCCGACGCTCCCATGCAGCGCCTTTTGCGCTCAGTGGCAGACTGGAACCTGAACAACGGCAAGCGCTACGAGATGGGATTCAGTTGGGGCATTGCACCCTACATCACCGGCAGCGACTTTTCCGACGTGCTCCGCGCGGTTGACCGCAAGCTGTATCAGAAGAAACACAATTTGGTGCCGGTGTTCTAGCGGTCTCTTACAGTCAAGAGGTGGTCACTTCAGGCGAATGCCGCCGACTACGTCTTGCATATCGACGCCGTTGCTGCTGTCCATCCAGGCGGCGACGAAGTCTGGGCCTGCCCAGGTATTGCCGGTGTAGTTGCCCATCCAGCCTTCGCCTTGGTAGCCGTTGTCGTTCGGGTTCGAGAACGCCGTCGTGAGCTGCACGTTAGGGAAAGTTTGACCCCCATCGGTCGAGATAGCAGCGAAAGCCTGATAGTCGATGTTCGCCGGGTCGTTGCGGCGGTCGAGCCAACTCACTCCCACCAATCCAGTCGGGCTTACCGACAACCAATGAAAAAACTGATCGTGGGTATCGCTCGCTGGGGCTACGGGCACCGGCTTCGACCAGGTATTGCCGCCGTCCGTCGAGCGGATGACCTGCACTTGCATATACGTCCCAGTCCAGGTCCACATGGCCGCGTAGAGGTTTCCGGCGTGCGGCCCGTTGCTGTTGTCCACACCGATGACCGGGTAGAAGCTCATGCCGACCTTCGTGTTGGGCAAGGAGTCGGGGCCGATGCTCACGGTGGCCATCAGAGTCGGGCTGGACCAGGTGTTGCCTCCGTCGCTCGATTTCGAGAACACCGCGTGGGCGATTTCCTTGCTGCCGCAGTAGCCGCTGCCAATGGCATCGCAGTACATCCACGTCAAATACACGGTGCCGTCCTTGCCAATCGTCAGGTTGGTGTAGTTATCTTCCTTTGGGAAAATTTGCGCTGGAGCCACTGCCACTGGCTGCCAGGTTGCGCCACCATCGCCGGAGTGCGACACGTAAACACGGTTTATCTGATCTGAGTCGCCGCTGACTATCACTGCCGAAATGTACAGGTTGTTAAGATAAGGGCTCGTGACGCTGGTATCGACGGCGAGCCACGGGTTAGAGGGAAATCTCCCCTCTTGTAAGGCGTTGACCGGTTTGCTCCAGTTGATTCCATCGGTCGAACTCTGGATGCCCACAGGCCCGGTGTTGTAGCCGTAGTGATCGTAAACCGCTGCGATGTAGGCCACCCACCCCCTTGCGGTCGTAGCCGACCATCGGCTCACCGGACGGCCCGTTCAGTCCGATGAATTGTGTCAAGCAGGTCCGATTCCAATTGGAGCCGCCATCGGAAGAAGAAAAGAAGCCTAGCCCGTACTGGCAGTTGAAGTCCATGCTGCCCAGCAACAGGTGCGCCGGATTCAACGGATCGGCGATGATAGGCGCGTCTGCCACCTCATATCCGCCCTCGGAGGCTTGCGTTGGTGGCAGCACGCACGGCGCGGGCTGACACGAAATCAGGTTTGTCCCATTCTGGATGTAGGGCAGAGACTGGGCATGCGCCACGCCACTGATGAAACAGGCTGCTGAGGTAAAAATGAAGATCGCAAACAGAGTGGGACTTAGAACCTTCATCGTCACGTCCGTAAATCAGGCCTAAATACAACGCCCCGTCCTTCCACATTTTTCGAGGAAGGACGGGGCGATCACAGATTGTTAGTTTACGGTGATGGCCTTTCCAGCCGATGGAATGCCGTTGGCGACAACGTAGACGGTGCTGGCGCCGGTTTCAATGCCTGCTGGAACATCAAATGTGGCCGACACCGTGGCGCTGCCAGTGGCAATGCCCATGGTGCTGAAGGCGTGGGTGCGGGCGAAGAAGAAATGCTTCGTCGCGCTGTTGCGAATCACCACAAGGGGGTAATTGGTGGCCATCTGCGCGTCGTCGCCATAGGCGTTAGCGGCAGAGAGCCCGTTGAGTTGCGTACCTGAGATGGTGTAGGAGTTGCCATGGGTCACGGTGCTGGGAACCGAAGTGATCGTTGGCCTCCAGGCATTCTTCGGTGAACCCGTGGGAGTGTAAAGTTCGACGTCGATGCTGTTGCCATCGGCTGCGGCATACAGTACCTGACCGGTCGGTATGGTCAGCAACCGGCCTTGCCAGGATTGCAACCGGCTACCACTGGCCGTGTTTGGAGCGTTGATAAAAGTGTTGGAAGTGGTGAACTCATAGAACGATCCGGTTCCGTTGAACACGCCGGGGCTGGTATAAACCAGCACATTGCCGTCGGGTAGCAAAGAAGCGGGACCATCGGCCATATCATCCCCATTGGGGTAGTCCGGGCCCTGAGTCCAGGTACCAGCCGTGGTGTTGAAGATGGCGGTGTGAGTGGTTGCGCCGAAGGCAACGATGGTGCCGTCGGGGCGCTGCATGAGCGGTCCCATCTCTGGAACGATTCCCAGCCCGCCACTGTTAGGCAGGACGACAATTGTGCTGCCCGCGCTGGCCCAGGTGCTGGTAGAAGGAGTGTAGAGTTCCGAATTGGTTCCGTCTTCACAATCCACGGTCAGCACCAACCCTTGAGGCGTAAGCGCCAACCCTTCTTCGGAGAATCCGTCACGCTTTCCAGTGCCGGTGGAGGACCAGGTTAAATTGGTGGCATCGAATAGCACTTGGCGATTGGATGGTTGTCCTCCCTGTCCCATGGTGAGTGTGCCGTTGGGCAGGACGACGGCGGGCGAGTCACCGATAGTGCTCCATCCGCTGGGCGGGTTCACTTTGGTCCAGGCGTTGGCAACCGGGTCATAAATGTCACCCAGATTGGTTTCAACTCCCTGGAGATTGTTATACTCTCCGCCTTCCACCAGAACCCGGCCGTCGGGCAGTACTTCAGAGGCGAAATAAAGAGGCGCGTAACCAGACTGCATTGAGGCCAACTGCGTCCAGGTACCGTTCAAGTAGCTGCCGGAAAGGGTGGGCGTGAGCCGCCACCAGATTCCGCTGTTGTACTGGTGCATCATTACCGTGCCGTCGGTGAGCAAGAGAGCGGTGTCAGTTTGAAAGGGCGGCTGATTTGTGAGCTTGTGCCAGGTGCCGGCCGCCGGCTCCTGGGAACTGGCAATACCTGAAGAAATTGTTACCATCAGTGCGATTGCAAGGAATCGCAACATTTTCGCGCCTTGATTCTGCATTTCTGCGGTCTCCTTTGGAGGATGTGTTTTGCATACGGAGGCGTTGATTCATCGACCACAGAAATCGGGAGGGAAAAGCTGTGGTAAGCCCCAAGCTCCGTCGGGGTCGCATTATACTTCGGTTTGATCGCGGGAATGGAGAAAATCTGGAAAGAATTGATAAAAAACTTTTTGCACCGTCAGAGGTGGATACAAGAGCAGCATTCATGCGGCAAAAGCGGTGATTTCCCGAGAGCCATTATTCTCTAGTGCAAAAGTCTCCAGTCACTCTTTGCGTTTCACAAGCTTCATCAGCCGCGCAGGATTCCGACAGAGCAAGACCTCCTAATCCCCGGTCCTCAATCGGTCATCGTGAACGTTCCCGATCCAGTGCAGCCCAGTCCGGTTCCGTTCAGCGTCCAGTTGCCCGTGATTGAGTTGTTGGTGAGCGTTCCGGTTAGCGCGAGTGTGTTTGATCCGTTGGAGTTCGAACTTGCTGACTGGATCGTCATTCCGAAAGTGCCGGTGGTGACGCCGCCGGTGTTGCCGGCCAGGGTGAAACTACCGGTCGCAGTCGCTCCCGTATCAAAACATGATTGCGAAGTTGTGAAACTCAGGTTGGTGACACTCACTGCGCTGCCACTTTGGGTCAGCGATACGGTGAAGCTGAGATCTTGCGTTCCGGTTAGGGTCGCGGTCCAGTTTCCGTTGATAGTGCTGTTGCTGCTGGAGCTGTTCCCGCACCCGGATAACGCCAGCGAGAGAACAAATATGAGTGCAATAGCAAAACGCTTCATCGAATTTCTCCTCGAAGTGACAGAGTAGAAGTGCACGGGGCAACGGCCTGAACCTCGACCGTCCAGTCCCCTATATGTAGTGGAACACCAGATATCCTGAGAAGTTCTCGCAGTTTGCTTCCGGTGACAGGAAAGTCAAAACCAAGTTCCATTTTGGCAATAACAAAGGACTCACTTTCAGCCTGCTACGCCAGGAGATCTTGTGGTGTCGACTTCCAATAAGTCGATTATTTTCTGTATTTGCGGACTTGCGCTTCTAATCAGGGGTGACACCAGCTCATCATCAACTGCGCAAGAAAAGGCGAAACCAAGCCACAAGTCCGTTGTTATGTTTCGATGACAAGACGTCGCCGGAGAGATGCCAGTTTGTGCAGGCGGCAACGGTAAAGATTTGTAATAGCGAGAGTTTGCTCGTCATCGACCGTACCTAACTTACTGCTCTTGGAACCGACCGCCTATGCCTGCTAAGATCGTTGACCTCTCCTGGGGGAGGGGTCATGGAGGATTCCGCAGTCCCGCGAAAACTGGCCGGCCGCTATGAGGTAAGACAGGTGTTGGGCCAAGGCGGCATGGGGCTGGTTTACCGCGCCTACGATACTGTGGTTCGCCGTGAAGTGGCGGTCAAGACCATCCTCGACATCCCGGATCCTGCATCGCTGCAACTCTTCTATAAAGAATGCGACGTGCTCGCCTCCATGAGCCACCCCAACATTGTCGAGATCTTCGACATTGGCGAGTTTGAAGAAGACGGCAAGAACAAACCCTACTTCGTGATGCCGCTTCTGCCCGGCACGACCCTGGATACGTTTATCCGTAAGTCGAGCCACCGGCTGACTGTAGAGCGAACGATCGAAATCATTTCTCAGACCTGCCGCGGATTGCAGGCGGCGCACGAGCGTGGCCTGGTGCATCGCGACCTGAAGCCGAGCAACATCTTTGTTATGGAAGATGATTCGGTGAAGATCATCGACTTCGGTGTGGCGCACATGACCGACACTCACACCCGCGGGCAAAAAGGCACGCTGGTGTATATGTCTCCGGAACAAATTGAGATGAAGCCGCTGTCGGCGGCGTCCGACATTTTTTCCCTGAGTGTGGTCTGTTATGAAGCGCTGACCGGCCGGCAACCCTTTCAGCGTGCCCGGGCAGATGAGATTGTCGAAGCTATTCGCAAGCAGGTTCCCCCGCCAGCGTCGGAGATCAACTCGGCGGTAAGCCAATCGGTCGGCCGCGTGGTGCACAAAGGCATGGCCAAGCAGCCCTGGCACCGTTTCTCGAGTGCGCGCGAGTTTGGTGAAGTGCTCAACCGGGCCTTGCGCAACGAGCCCATCGAATTCTTCGATCCCGCACGCACGCGGCCGCGGATGGAACGTGCCACCAAGGCGCTGGAAACCGGGGACTACCAGTTTGCCGGAGAAATCCTCGGTGAACTGGAAGCAGAAGGCCACATCGACACTTCGATCAGCGCCCTGCGTCACCAACTTGACACAACTGTGAGACGCAAGACGATTGCGCAGCTCATGGAGGCGGCCAAGGCCCGCTTCGAAGAGCAGGAAGATCCGCTGGCCCTGCAGAAACTCCAGGACATACTGGAAATGGAACCCGACAACGCGCAAGCGTTGTCGCTGAAGAGCCAGATCGAAAACCGGCGAAGCGAAAAGCAGATCGAGAACTGGTACCGGCTCGCGCGCCAGCACATGGACAATCATGCGTACCCGCACGCCCGCGAGGCCCTGCAAAACGTCTTACAGCTGCGGCCCAAGGAGGGCAGGGCCTTGCAGCTTATCGCTGAGGTGGATCGCGAGGAGCACGAATACAACAAGCTGCGTCAGGAAAAAGTGCAAATTCATCGCGCGGCCATGGATGCCTGGCAGAAGGGAGACGTGAGCAGCGCGCTCAGTAAGCTCGCGGTGGTCCTGGAGTTGGACCGTCGCGCGCCCGATGCTTCGGCTCCAGAGCGGGGCGCTACCTACCAGAGTTTTTACAACGAAGTGCGCTCCGAGCATGATGCGATGAACACCGCGTACGTCGAAGCCAAAAGGCATCTCGGGGAGCGAAACTTTGGCAAGGCGCTCGCCACCTGCGACGCCTATCTCACGAAGTATCCCAACCACGCGCTCTTTCAGGCCCTCAAGTACGACATCGAAGAACAGCAGCGGCAGCAACTCTCGGCCTTCATTGCCGCCATCGACCGCCAGGTGGAAGCCGAAGCCGACCTCGACAAAAAAGTGAACATCCTGAAAGAAGCGCTGGAGCAGAATCCCGGGGAGACGCACTTCGAACGCGCGCTGCGATTGGTGAAAGACAAGCGCGACCTGGTGAACTCGATCGTCGCGCGCGCCCATCATCATGAAGAGGAAGGCGCGTTCGTAGATGCGATTAACGACTGGGAGATTCTGCGTACCATCTATAGCCAGTATCCAGGCCTAAAGTTTGAGGTGGAGCGGTTGCAGAAGCGCCGCGAGCAGCAGAGCCGGACCGAGTCCAAAACGCGTGTGGTGGAGCAGATCGATGCGTGCATGCATTCCAGCGACTACGGACGGGCTCTCGACTTACTGCAACAGGCCAAAGCTGAATTCCCCAATGAGGCCGAACTAGCCGAACTGGAGAAGCTGGCTAACGACGGAGTTCGGCGTTCAACCGAGGCGCATCGCCTGATGGCCGAAGGCCAGGAGCTGTGCGGACAAAACCGGGCCGGGGAAGGAATCAAGCTTCTGCGCGATGCCTACGAATTAGACGAGCACAACGCACTGACGCGTGCCGTACTCTCCAATGCCCTGGTCGAGCAGGCGCGGCTGATCGCGCAGACTAACTGGCAGGAAGCCGACCGTCTGGCACAGCAAGCCGATGACTTGAATCCCGGCCACCCTTTGGCCAAGACAGTGCGCACGCTGATTTTCGACCAGAAGCGGGAGCAGTTGGTGAGTGAATGTGTTTCCAAGGCCCGCAAGCTACAAGCGGCGGGGGATTTGGCGGGGGCGCTCGAGGGGATCGAAGAGGTGCTGGCGACTTATCCTCGTGAGCCACGGTTGATTCAGATCCAAGAGACGCTCCAGAGGGAACGCCAAACGCAGCGCCGCCAAACCAAACGGCGCGATCTTGAAGAACTGCGGCGCATGGAGCAGGAAGCCGAGGCGCTTCCTGACGCTAAGAGCAAGCAGGCTCTTGCCGAACGCGTGCAGACTCTGGCCGGTCGCCATCTGGAAGACGAGGAAGTTTTATCCTCGGCAAATGGTCTTTTGAAGCGTCTGAACTTGCCCACGGTCAGCGGAAAGAAGCCGAGCCAGGGCGGAGAAAAGCCGAGTTCGGACAAAGCGAAGAAGATTATCAGTTCACGGCCGCCAGACGAGGGCCAAAATACCATGTCGGTTTATTCACCGGCGACGATGGATGTGCAACCTGCGGCCCGGAAGCAGAGCGCACCGGCGGCAAAGGCGAGTAAATCGGTTGCACCGGCAGCTCCGCCGAAATCTCAAGTCAGCCCCGCATCCGTCAAGTCCCAGGTTAAGACTGCGAATGTAAAGCGGCTGAGCCTTCCGTTGAAACTTTCGCGCGGTCAACTAGTTGCAGCCGGAGCCGCGGCAGTGGCTCTAGTCCTGATGTTCGCACTGCTTTCGGGAAATCGTAAACATACGGGTGCAACCCAACCGGTCACGGGGTTCAGCGTGCAGATCCACACCACACCGACAGGTGCGACGATACGCGTGAACAAGGAAACCCGTGGTGTGTCGGATATGCAACTAGATTTGCCGGCAGGAACTTATGACATTGAAGCGCAGCTCGATGGTTACCAATCCAAGACTGCGACATTCGAGGCGAAAGCCGGAGCGGCACACTCTCTCGAAATGACTTTGGACCCAGCCCTTCCGGTGGTGAAGCTGTCGTCCGACACCGGAACCGGGAAGATTGTGTTTGATGACCGGCCGCCTGGCGACCTTCAAGGGGCGCAGTGGATGGTCGACAAAGTCGCACCCGGCGAGCACAAGCTCAAGTTTGACGGGCCACAGGGCAGTGCATCGTTCAACTTTGCCACGGATGTCGCGGCGGTGCCAGTGGTCAAAGGGCCGATCACGGCGAAGGGCGTACTGGCTATAGTTGTGAGCAACCTCGGGGCTCACCTGCAAGTGTTTGCCAGTGATTCCACAGTCGAACTCAGCCTTGATGGTCAACCTCCGGCTGAAATGGGTCAGGATGGCTGGCACCTAACACAGCTCACGCCCGGCACTCATCAACTGACTCTGACTCAGGGTAGCAGCCAGTACAAACTCGATGTGGACGCCGGTCCCATGCCTTCGCTCACAGTCTTTCTGGAGTCGGGCCGCAACGTCGGCACACTGGTGATCGTGACCAATGAAGACAAGGCCCGTGTTTTCCTCAATGGACTGCCCCAGAAAGACGCCACTCGTGGAGGCGAGCTGCGAATTTCCGACCTGGAGCCAAAGGACTACACAGTAAAGGTGAGCAAGAACGGTTTCCAGGATCTTCCCGAGCAGAAGGTTCGAATTCGCAAAGGCGAGGAGCGCAGACTTGCTTTCAATCTCCAGCCGCTTCCGCGTTTCGGGACATTGTCTATCCAGGGAGGGCCGCCCGGGGCGCAAGTCGTGATCGACCAGACGCCGGCGGGAATTGTGCAACCGGATGGGAGTTTCAGTGCCTCCAACATCGCCCCCGGAGACCACATCGTGGAACTGCGAAAAGACCGTTTCAATCCGAAGCGGATCCAGAAGCGATTCGTGGCGGGAGCTAACGTGGCCATTGCACCGGCGGAGGCCGCACTGGAAGCCGTCACAGGTGCGGTAAAGATTACTTTCACGCCTGCGGATGCCGCAGTGAGTCTGACCAAGGCGGGGGACGCCCCAATCAAAGTGACCTCTGGCAGCGCACTCAGTCTACCCCCGGGGACATACACACTCAGCGCGCGCACGGCGGACAATATGACGCGCACGTCGACCGTTGAAATCGTGGCAGGCCAATCCAAGGTGGTTGACTTGCCGTTGGGGCCAAGCGGAATGTCGCTTTGGGACGACCCTTCCGGATGGAAGCAGGACAAGGCAGGCTTCGTCCGCAAGGGAGGAGATTTCGTTCTGTATAGCGCGTCTCCAACCTCGGGGACATTTGTTTTTTCCGCGATGCTGCAAAAAGGCCATCGCCTGCAATGGGTAGTGAACTACGTCGATGCCCAGAATTACATCTTGTTTCAGATGGACGAGAACAATTTCTACCGTAGCGTGCTGCGAAACGGTCAGAAGACGGACGAGGCCAAGTTCCCGTTTAAGAACGAGAAAAAGAGTTTCCACGGCATTCAGATCCACATTTCTCCCACGGAAATTGATCATCAGATCAAGGCGGGCGACAGTTGGGTAGGTTTGGATAAGTGGAGTGGCACAAACCTCTCTGGCGGGAAGTTTGGTTTCTATATTCCCGGTAGCGATCAGGTTGCGCTCTCCAGTTTCAATCGCTACGCAGACCTGGGCGCGCACTAACTGGTCTGCCACGGAATCGCAAGCATCCACAGACCTACCGCAATATCACATCGCATAGCGACGGAAGAAACTGTCTTCTTTCCATTGCGGGCGATGGCCGTCATTGGCGATGCTGATGAGCAACGCTCTCACGACCTCCTCATATTTAGCAGCGGCGGTGAGATCAATCGGCTGGTTCACATCGTCAGAAGGCGCGTGATAACGATAGGTCAGCCAGTCTTTGAATAGTTTCTTTTGCTCAGGAGAATCGGGATCAGGCGCGACGCTCATAGCCACCGCGGGAACTCCGTGGCGAATGAAGTTGTACTGATCGCTGCGAACGAAGAGATTTCGTTGCGGCTCGGGGTCGGGTTGGACTTTCACGCCGAGCGATTCTGCGATCTCGCGAGCGTGATCACCCAAGTCAGATTCGGTGAGACCCTCTACGGTGAGAAGCTTCAGCGGCACAATCGGAAGAAACATGTCTGTATTAATGTCCGCCACTATGGATTTCGGCGGGACGGTGGGGTGGGCGGCGAAATACTTCGAGCCAAGTAACCCTTTTTCTTCCCCGGTAACCAACACCAGAAGGATCGATCGACGCAACGACTCGGGATTTTTCTTGAAGCTGGCCGCCATGTCGAGGAGCAGGGCGCTGCCAGAGCCATTGTCCATGGCGCCGTTGTAAATACGGTCGCCATTGATGGGCTCGCCGATTCCAACGTGATCGAGGTGCGCGGACAGCACCACGAATTCATCCTTCAGCGCTGGATCACTGCCGGGAATCTTGGCAACAAGATTGGCTGACTTTACTCTTGAGACTTCCACTCTCGTTCTTGCCTCGAGGGAAACTGCGAGTGGAAAGTGCGGCATTGGCTTGCGTTCTTTACCCAAGCCGGCGATTTCCGCGAAGGTGTGGCCGGAGCCGGCAAAGAGTTTCTCTGCGCTGGCGGGATTGATGCTCACGGTGAGCTGGGCGCCTTCGGTTTCATGGAACTCGGGATAATCGAGATCCATGGTGGGATGCGCGCGATTGAGTGCAATCCGAGACCAGGGCACGTCCATGGACGCGGGGTTGATCAACGAAACTGTTCCGATCGCACCTGCTGCACGCAACACTTTCCACCGCTCGGCCGCGGTTTGGTAATGTGCCGCCAGTGCACTCGGAATCTCGGAGGGCGATCCGCCGAAAATCACGACCATCTTGCCTCGGACATCGAGGCCGGCAAAGTCGTCATAGTTCTTCTCAGGAACTTTGAGACCATAGCCAACGAAAACCAACTGCGCTGCGACCTTGCGGGAGGGCATGACGCGGGTGCCGATGATGGCATCGTCGCCGAGGGTGAGCGGTTCGCGCTTGCCGTCATGGATGAGAGCCAGGCTGCAATCCTTTTCCACGATCTTGCGGACCACAAATCTGACGAGCTGATAGAAGCCGTCAGTGCCGGCGGGTTGTGCGCCCGAGCTCTTGAGCTGCTCGACCGCATATGCCTGCGCGGCGCGCTCGCCGCGGCTGCCAGTATCGCGACCTTCGAGTTTGTCGTCCGCAAGAATCTTGATGTGATCCCACCAGCTCTGGCCGTCGAAATGAGAGGTGGTTTGGCCCGCGGCGAAAATCGCGAATAGCAACGTGAACAATAGGGGCAATATCTTGGATTTCATGAAGTCTCCCACTGGTTGAAGGCTTCTAGGATAGCAGGTCAGGACTTTCTGGAGTCTTTCTACCCATAGAAATAAGGATGGATTCGGCCGTAGCAAAAACGACACAAGTAGTAGGCCACTTCTTGGTATATATTTGGTCGCGGTTGTGGCGGTCGAAGCCTCTGCTGTGTGAGCCGGCGGTGGAAGCGGCACCATCATCGGCGCCATTCCCGTGAGACGATCGCTCCCAGCGTTCTGAGTGTCGCGGCCGACATGGCTTCGATGTCATCCGCGAAGACGTACGGTAAGACACTCCCTCAACTGTGAAGGAAGAGTTACCTATGAGTACTTCGGGCAAGTGGTTATCGCGCATCGGGGCAATGCTGGTCGGAGTTTGCATGTTGACTAGCATGGCCACCGCAGGCAATGGCGGTTTCGTCATCACGAATGACGATTCGCCAATGGGGAACCTGCAATTCAATACGAACAGCGTGTCTTTTTATGCCATCGGATCAAACGGTCTGCTCACTTTGCAACAGACGGTATTTACCGGCGGTTACGGCATCGCAGGAGGATACTTTGGGGCCAACCGACTGAGCGTGCTCAACAGCGGGGGCCAGGGGTGTGTTTTTGCTTCTGACGCTGCGACCGGCGACATTGCAGGAATTATCGTGAGCAGCTTCACTTTGGGTGGCACGGCTGTCGGGTCGGCGAACGACACCGGTGCCTCGAACGGAATTGGTCTGGCGTCAAATGGCCAATATCTGTATGCGAGTTTCAGCGACTCAAGCAACATCGGGACCTTCCAGATCCAGCCGAATTGCAATCTCGCTTTTATCGGTGACGTGACAGCGGTGGGGATGCAGGGTGGCATCATTGATGCGATGGCGGCGCAAGGCAGCATGCTGGTCTTGACGTACGGCGACGGCTCCATCGAGTCTTTCAACATCTCGGGAGTCACGCCGGTATCGAATGGCGACAAGCAAAATTCCACGCGCGCCCTGCGAACCAATGGCGCCACTTACCCAAGTGCGGTTCTGGTCACGCCGGATGGACACTACGCGGTTTTTGGAGACACTTCCACCAGTGCGGATGTGGAGGTTTCCGATATTTCCTCTGGAAAATTGACGACCACGATTTCCTATCATTCCGGAGCGAGTATAAGCTCCAGCAATATCGCGTTTAGCCCCGATGAGAGCATTCTTTACCTCAGTGACACCCAGGGCGACCGTGTCAGTGCTGCCTTCTTCGACAAGAACACGGGCAAGCTCACGCCGGGGTGCACCTCGAATCTCCTGAAGGGGTATTCGTCGAATTTTTCTTATTTAGGCGGACTGGCGGTGGGAAGCGGAACAGGTGCGAGCGGAAGCGTGTACGTTGGCGAGTACGGGACGCCTGCCATCGCGATGATTCAGGTCGCCGTGACAAACGGCAAATGTACGATGAAAGAGGCGCCTGGTTCTCCCGTAGCTGATCCCAATGGTTCGGGGTTGATATCGATTGGGAATTTTCCGCCGCAGCCGTAATGAGTTCGTGAGAGATTGATTTATCCGGGAGATTTAAGGAGAGTTGGATATGCGTTCTGTGTTCAGATACCTGCTGGCGATGGTGGTTTGCGGATGTTCCTTTCTTCAAATTGCGGCTCAAGCCGCGTGCCCTCCCCGCCCACCCTTCGGTTCGGTGGTACAGGATTCTTTGAGTCTTACATCACAGAAAGGCGTTCTGGCGGCCGAATTTACCATGGGCCATTCGGTCGATACCTTCGGATATACCCACTACTGTTACAACTACAATGCCGGCGCGACGTACGTGGAAGCTCCGACGCTGCGCGTCCACCAGGGCGACACGCTGATTCTAGGCATTAAGGACCGCATCCAGCAAGATGATGCGGGGATGAAAATGTCCCTTCCGCCGGGCCAGACCTGCGGTGACGGCGGCCCGATGACTCTGCAATCCACCAACGTTCACTTCCACGGTTTGAATGTTTCACCGCATTGTCATCAGGACGACGTGCTCACCACTCTGATTCAGCCGGGCTCCCCGGGATTTGAATTCAAGATTCCGATTCCAGCCGACGAACCTCCGGGACTGTACTGGTATCACCCGCACGTGCACGGATTCACCGAGTTTCAGGTGAACGGTGGCGCGGCCGGAGCGCTGATTGTGGAAGGAATGGACAAGATCCACCCTGAAGTCGCGGGCCTGACCGAGCGCGTGTTCACGATTCGACAACAATACCTGGTTCCCTGGATCCCGGGACCGTATGAGTTATCCATCAACTTTCAGGTCTCTGCTTTCCCGCACCCCCAACCCAAGATCCAAATGAAACCAGGAGAAAAGCAGTTCTGGCGCGTGGCCAATGCTACGCTTCAGGATTTCATGCCGCTGCAATTTCAGGTCAACGGTACACCTCAACCCATGGAGTTGATCGCTCTCGATGGCTATCCTTTGGCTCAGACCCGAACGGAGACTACCATCTTGTTGCCTCCCGCGAGCCGAGCGGAGTTTATTGTGCAGGCCCCGGCAGCCGGAGCGACCGCAAATTTCGTGACTCTGAATTATTCCACCGGTCCAACTGGCAATGCTGATCTCCCGCAGACGATCGCCGCCGTCGAGCTCACCAACAGCGCCGATCAAGCACACGCGGTCAAGCCCACTGGTCCGCCGATTCACCTGGAGAATCTAAAGTTTGCCGATGTGGCCAAACAAGTCCCAACCGCGCAGCGCAAACTTTTCTTCTCGGAGGAGTTTGGCGGAACCAACGGTCCCATCCAGTTTTACATCACCGTAGATGGACAACCACAGAGGGTGTTCGAAGCCAACGAGAAGCCCGTGATCACCACCAAAGTGGGTGCGGTTGAAGACTGGACAATAGAAAACCATGCGCTTGAGACCCACGCTTTTCACATGCACCAGATCCATTTCCTGGTGATGGAGGTGGATGGAAAGCCGGTCACGAATGACTACCGCGACACCATCGAACTTCCGTTTTGGGAGGGCCCCGGCCATCCTTATCACAGCGTCAAGGTACGCATGGATTTTCGGGATCCCACGATTGCGGGCACGTTTGTGTTTCACTGCCATATCCTGCTGCATGAGGATCTCGGCATGATGCATAAGATTCTTGTCGAGCCATAGCGTCGGGACCGGCACCCAAAGAAAGGTGTGTGACGAATGCGTAAACGAGTTACGCTCGTTTTGGCAAGCCTTGTCTTGCTGACAGTTGGATACGCGATTGGAAATCGAAAGCCTGTAGTCGTACACGCCAGCGCGGCGCCGACGCAAGGAGTGGTTCCGCGATCCTACGGCCGCCTGGTGGCCGGAATTGCCGACCAAATCCGGCACCGGACTGGTTTCGAGGATGCCGAAGGCGTGATCCGCTTCGTCAGCGTAAACGGGATGAAAGAGGGTGAACTCACCCGCTATGACAAGACTCCTACACACGGCGGAATCCCGAGGTCGTACGGTCATCTGGTTACGGCCGTGGTCGATCCTGAGGGCACGGCGCTGGTGTTTGAAGATAGCGCTGGCACCATTCGGTTCGTCACTATCGCCGGTGTCAAAGAGAGTGAACTGACTCGCAACTGATCCGCGAAAGGCTAAAGTTCCTTCGGTGAGTTTGTCTGTTACTGTCACCTGCTCTCGAACACTTTGCAGGACGGCGGTTCCGCCCCAAAGCTGCAAACAGTTGCGCATTTGATCACGATTGTTGCGCATGCCAGATGTAATTTTGTTGGAATCTGTAAAGAGTTCCTTGCGCGAGTGTGCCGCACCCGTTAGAATCCCCCCGTCTGGGAACGCGCGGAAATAGTGCGTCCGTGTACTCTCGCGCATTTCGCAATGCGTCCCAAGGCCAGGCTGGCGTAGTTGGATTAACGACCTTCATTGGTTTGTATTCTTGCCCGGCAGCCAATCCCAGGAGGCTACTTTGAACTACTCAACCATGCACCGAAATTATGTGCTGCTCTTTCTCGGAGTGGCCATCACACTGGCTTTGACGGCGACAAGTTTCGCCACTCCCGTTGTATCGCTTGCTCCTTCACTAAACTCGCCCCAGCCCGTGGGCACGGTGATCACGTGGACGGCGACCGCGAGCGACACGGATCAAGGAACGCTGATGTATTCGTTCTACGTTGGCGGGCAAACACTGGCTCTGGTCCGCGATTACGGCTATCTCAACAGTTTTCCCTGGAACCCACCGCTACAGGAAGGAAATTATCAGGTCCAGGTCATCGTGAGAAACAATACTACGGGAAAGACGGGCACGGCGATGCAGCCCATGGTCGTTACCGCCATCGCCAGCGCCAGCAGCCCAGTGGTAATTTCTCCTACAGCCAATCCACTGGTGGCGCTGTTCAGCGCCGCACCCTGCTCGACGGCGGACAGTATGTTGGTGGCCTTTACCAGTCCGACCGGTGTCAGGCAATTGACTCCAATGAAGCCCTGCAACGGCCTGAGCATGAATTTCTATGTGGCCGGCATGCTGGCCAGCACGAAGTATTCAATGACCGGCGTGTTAGTGGCTGCCGGCCATGAAGTAGGACACACTCAAACCAAGAGTGTCACCACCGGTGCAGTCGGAATTAAGGTGCCGACCCTGACCGTGACCGGCCAGGCTCCGCCGGCTGCGGCTTCAGAACCCATCATGGTCTATACCTTCAATACTCCGAATTTCCCGACTGCAACCGATCTGAACGGAAACGTTTTGTGGTATTACTCCGCGTACGATGGCCTGGCAGGGCTCATGACCCGGCCGGTAGCTGGCGGATACTTCTGGGTCTACGGGAATGGGCAGTCGGATCCATACACGCAGCCGCTTCGCGAAATCGATGTGGCGGGGAACACGGTTGTCGAAACCAATGTTGGCCGTATTAATGAGCAGCTGACGGCGGCGGGCAAACATTTTCTAACCGATGTGGACCACGAACTACGGAGTCTGCCCAATGGCGACATACTGATGATCGGCTCGTATGACAATATCCTGGGCCCGAACATTCAGAACGGCGCCGATATTTTCATCGACAATCTAGTGATTTTGAATCCAGGACTACAGTTGGTATGGTCTTGGGACGCCACTACGTGCGGGAATTGTTCCACCATGCTGCCCACCACCCGCGCGGCGATCCTGGGTGAGACTTGCAAAGTTGGTCAAGGCGGGTGCCCGCCCTTGACTCCTCCCAACACCATCGCAAATGACTGGCTGCATGCCAATTCAGCCCAAGTCGCAACCGATGGAAGCATTCTGATGTCGCTTCGTCACCAGGACTGGGTCCTCAAGATCGATTACGCCAACGGTGCAGGCACAGGGAACATCCTGTGGCGTCTCGGACTTGACGGTGATTTCACTATCATCGGCGATCCCAACGATCCCTATCCGTGGTTTTCCCATCAGCACGATGCGGAATGGCAGCTTACCCTCCCCTACATCGCATTGTTTGACAACGGAAACACGCGCATAACCCAGAACGGCGGAGTGGGAAACAGCCGCGGCCAGTTGTTGAAAATCAACCAGAACACAAAGACGGCGACACTGCTCTACAACTTTGATACCGGCGTTCAATCCCTCGCTTTGGGAACGGCGCAGATGTTGATTGACAACAAGGGAAACCCGAACGGTTTGCACTACGAGGCCGGGTTCGTTAACACGAACAGTGGGTTGACGTTGTCGTACTACAAGACGGGGACTTTTAGCCTTACTAGTTCGGCGCCATCGTATCGTGCATTCCAAATGCACGACTTGTACACGCCGGATGTCCAACCGTAATCGATAGTGGAGCCGCCGCTGCACTGGCGGCGGCTCCAGCTTTATCTTCCCTGTGTTGCCGTGGCCAGGGCTGGCCTGCGGTATCCTTTCACGGCCTTCAGCCCGCTAAAGCTTCCGCGGCCTATGCTCGCAACTTTCAGCGTTGATGCAGGAGTCTTTCATCATCAACCGTTCGACGGGTTTGCCGCCGACGATGTGAGCATCGATAATCTCATCCACGTCCGCGGGCTTCACGCCGCCATACCAGACGGCCTCGGGATAAACCACCAGATTCGGACCGTGCTCGCACTGGTCAAGGCAGCCCGACTGGTTGGCCCTGACCTTGCCTTTCAGTCCGCGCTCGGCCAGCTTCTGCTTGAACAGCTTTTGCAGTTCGGCCTGGCCGGCAGGATCGCAACAGCCGCGGGGATGCCCTTCCGGACGCTGGTTCCCGCAGATGAAGATATGCTTCTCAAACTTGGGCATGAAGAGAATGTACAGGATTTGGCGTTCTGACGAGCGGGAGCGGCTAGCTAATCCTTAAGCGGCACCATGGCCTTGTTACCCCGGCAGAAGGTGGCGACGCGCTGCAGGCCGCCCGTGGAGTCCTTTACGAGCTTAACTGGGCCGTAGCAGAAGACAGCGTGACCGGTGTCGGCAAGATACCACTGGCCATGGTTGGCGGACTGACGGGAGGCTTCAGGATCGACGGCAGGGCGCACCGGCGGCGCCAGGCGGGTACCGGGGAGAGACAACGTGATCAGCAGCATCGCCAGGACTTTCATGGACTTTCCTGGCCCGAGATTTCAGATGCGACTTACGCTTCTGCGCTCATCTTCCATGGTGGCAGTGTCCGTGGGCGGTTTTTGCGGAGGTTTCCGGAGCTTGCCGGCGTTAGGGTCGTTCTTGGCATGAGCTTGCGGTTTGTCCTGGGTCGACGGAGACTGTGCTTGGGAGTGGGCTTTAGCCGCAGCCTGGGCCTGGGCTTGGGCTTGCTGGTTCTTGATTCGTAACTGGGTCAGTTTTGCACTGTCATCGAAGAGCGATTGGATCAGAGAACGTTGATTGTCAATCGTGCGTCCCTGCCCTACGACCAGCAGCGTCATCAGGCCATAGGAGACGAGGAAGAGCACGATGAACACCGGAAGCATGGAATGCTTGGCTTTGGGCTTTTGGGTAGGAACCAGAAGCGCATTATCTGACGTCCAACTCAACAATTGCCACCTCGATCTGTGCCCCGTACAAGGAGTGGGCGCCTTCGCAAGTGCAGCTAGAACGCCATTAAGTGGGAAGTCTGTAACATATTGTTAGGAAATATCTTACGCATGATTACGGGGTCGCCGCAGGAGGCTTGGGATGCAAGCCCCTGCACAATAAAGGTAACCAGCATGTATTACGAAGGTGACTTGCAAACGAGAATCATTCGAATTTGCGATCATCGATGTTGTGGCTCGATAATGGCGGCAGCGAGGCGTTCAGCGAAATGAAGAAACCCCGAGGGGCCCGAAGCCGTGCCGGGAAGCCGAGTCGGGCATCGGGCCGCAGGAGCTTCACAGAGGGAGACCAACGCCGACCTCGTTTCTCGCGGGAGGTTTCTGTGCTTTACGAAGACGATGCCCTGGTCGTTCTCGATAAGCCGCCGGGACTTCTGGCTGTGCCGATTAGAGGCTCTAGGACTCCCTCCGCATTGTCCGTGCTGGCCGCGGAGCTCAATTCGAAGGAACAACGAGCTTTGATCGTGCATCGCATCGATCGCTTTGCCTCCGGGGCTCTGCTGTTTGCGAAAACCGATCCTGATCGTCATGCTCTGGTGCGGCAGTTTCTAGCGCATACTCCGGCGAGGCGGTATCTGGCCGTTGTGCGCGGCCGTCTCAAGGTTGAGTCAGGAACGCTCGTACACTACTTTCGCCGCGAAGGAATGTTGCAGAAGTTGCGCACGGCCAAGGACCCGCGAGCTGCCCGTGCCGAACTCCGGTATTCCGTAGAACGCCGGTTTGCGGATGCGTCGCTCGTCCGGGTCGAGTTGGTGACGGGATTACAGAATCAGATCCGCGCACAATTTTCAGCGATGGGACATCCGGTTATCGGCGATAGAAAATATCATCCGGAGGAAGCGTCGGAGCAGTTGATTGCCCGCGTCGCCCTTCATGCCGCCAATCTTGAGTTTGTGCACCCGCGGTCAGGGGAGAAGGTCTCGGTTGAGTGCAAACCGCCGGCAGATTTCCAGCATCTTATCCGGGAATTGTCGCGATCAACGCCCGCGCGGGTCGAGGCTGAGACGTAGCAAGCTAGGTCTCTACTTTCCCATCACCAGCTTCGCTATCGTCGCCAACTGCATGTTCGACGTGCCTTCGTAGATCTTCCCAATCTTGGCGTCGCGCCAGTACTTCTCGACAGGATAATCCTTGGTAAAGCCGTAACCGCCGTAGATCTCAACCGCCAATGACGTCACCCGCTCCGCCACCTGTGAGCAGAACAGCTTGGTCATGGCAGCTTCTCTCACGAACGGCACACCGGCATCCTTCATGCGGGCTGCGTTATAGACCATTAGCCGCGCTGCCTCGATTTCGGTTGCCATCTGCGCAATCTGAAACTGGATACCCTGAAACTCGGCAATCGGCTTGCCGAACTGCTTGCGCTCCTGGGCGTACTTGGCGGCATACTCCCACGCGCCGCGTGCCACGCCCGCCATTTGAGCGCCGATCCCGATACGGCCTTCGTTCAGAGTCTCAATGGCGATCTTGTAGCCCTTGCCTACTTCGCCCAACACGTTCGACTTGGGTACCTGGCAGTCTTCGAGAATCAGCTCGCACGTAGAAGAAGCGCGAATGCCGAGCTTGTCTTCTTTCTTTCCGACGGTGAAGCCAGGAAATTCTTTTTCGATGATGAAAGCGGTGATGCCTTTGTATCCGGCAGCGGGATCGAGGGTCGCAAACAGAATAAATACGCCGGCTTCTTTGCCGTTGGTGATCCAGAGCTTGCGTCCGTTCAGGACGTAGTCGCTGCCCTTGAGTTCAGCCTTGGTCTGTAGTCCAAACGCGTCCGAGCCAGAACTGGCTTCGCTGAGCGCGTATGCGCCGCAAGTGTCGGCTGCCATGCGCGGCAGGTAGCGCTTTTTCTGATCTTCTGTCGTCCACCGCATCAAGGCGTTATTGACCAGCGTATTCTGGACGTCTACCACCACGCCTGCCGACGCATCGACTCGCGAAAGTTCCTCGACCGCGAGGATCGCCTCGAAGAATTTCGCTCCGCTGCCGCCGTATTGCTCGGGAATCTCGATGCCCATCAGCCCCAGCTGGAAGAATTGATGAATAAGATCCTTCTCGAAGATCCCCTTCTCATCCATTTCCTTCACCAGGGGACGCACTTTATCTTCGGCAAACTGGCGAATGTTATCGCGGAACAGAATTTCGTCCTCAGTGAGTGTGGTCAGGGGCGAGGGAGCGGGGGTTTGCAGGAGAGTATCGGGCATTGAGAGCACCTTTGGTAGCAGACTTGCGAACCAAGAATTTTATCATCTTCGGGTGGATACCCAGCGCCAGCTCTCTGAACCTCGACGTATGCCCTATTAAATGCTTTCAATCGCAATTACACTGATGGCTCAAAACTCCAAGATCCCGGAGAATACTGTCTTGAAGAAACTAATTACGGCCATTTTTCTCGCGTCAGCCATCGCCGCTGCTCAGACCATTCAGGTCGATATCACTCCAGGCCACTCCACCAACCACTTCGTGCCTAACCAAACCCTGGGCGCGGGCGTCGACCGTATTCCTGTCGCGGCCATTGACAAAGACCTGGAACCGGCTTCGCTGGAAAGAGTGTTCGCTGCGGGCTGGCAGCCCGTGAGCTATCGCCAGAACACCGAGCTTGCAGTCGAAGCGTGGCACTGGAATCCAAGCGGGACATGGAGCGATCCTAGTGGCAAGGGCTACTTTACCGGCTCGGCGATTCTCAGCGAACCGATTCGCTATTCCTTCGGATACGCGCTGCCCCATCGTGGTTTCACCCGCAATGACGGCACCGATAACACCGGCTTTTCGCGCATGACCGACGGCGATGCGCGTTCCTACTGGAAAAGCAATCCTTATCTCACAGAACACTTCACTGGTGAAAGCGATGCATTGCATCCGCAATGGGTGGTGATCGATCTCACACAAACTCAAGCGGTCGATAGCATCCGCATCGATTGGGCTGCGCCTTACGCCACTCGCTATATCGTCCAATATTGGACTGGAGAAGATCCCATCAAAGCACCAACTCGCGGGGTATGGCAGACCTTTGGTGGAGGCGAGGTGGCCGTTGGCAAGGGCGGATCCGAGACGCTTCGGCTGAGCCCTACGCCACTGCCGGTGCGCTATCTGCGGATTTGGATGACGGAGTCGTCGAACACTTGTGATTCGCACGGGCTGTCCGACCCTAGAAACTGTGTTGGTTACGCGATCAGCGAACTCTATGTCGGCACTACCACCGCCGACGGCGCGTTTCATGACATCGTCCGGCACACCGCCGACCAGGAACAGACGACCACCTACTGTTCGTCGGTCGATCCCTGGCATGAGCCGTCCGACGAAGGCTCAACCACCCAGGCGCAAGTAGGCTTTGATCTGTTCTTCACCAGCGGTGTCACTCGCGGTTTACCAGCTATGGTGCCGATCGCCATGCTCTACGACACGCCTGAAAATGCGGCTGCCGAGATTGCTTACCTCAAAGCGCGCAATTATCCGATTTCCTACGTGGAGATGGGAGAAGAGCCCGATGGACAATTCGATCTGCCGGAAGACTACGGTGCACTTTATCTCCAGTTTGCGACGGCGCTCCACCGTGTTGATCCCACCCTGAAGCTGGGCGGCCCGTCGTTCACGGGAGAGAACAAAGACATCGAAGTCTGGCCCGATGCAAACGGGAGGGTTTCATGGCTTGGCCGATTCCTCGACTATTTGAAAGCGCACGGACGCATGAACGATCTCGCCTTCTTTTCCTTCGAGCATTATCCCTACGATCCTTGCCGCATCCCGTGGGGCAGTCTATATGACGAGCCCGACCTGGTCAGCCACATCATGCAGGTGTGGCGCGGGGATGGCCTGCCGGCTAATGTTCCCATGTTTATCACCGAGTCGAATTTTTCCTCGGCGGCGAGCGAAACCTCCATGGATTTATTCGCGGGGTTATGGCTTGCCGACTACATTGGTTCGTTTCTCAACGCGGGAGGCGCAGCTGTCTATCATTTTCATTACCTGCCGCTGTTCATGGAACACGGTTGCAATGACTCTCCGGGAACGTTCGGTATGTTTACGGTCGGCCCCGGATATCAGATAGAGCAGCCCCTCTCACAGTTCTTCGCATCGCAGATGATCAACCTGGAGTGGGTGCAGCCGGGGACGGGTGTGCATGAGATGTTTTCCGCAAAAAGCGATGTGGATGACGGCGCCGGTCACGCGCTGGTCACTGCCTACGCATTGAAGCGGCCAGACGGCCAATGGTCTTTGATGATGGTGAATCGCGATCAACAGCTTTCTCACAGCATAAGAATTGTATTTGAAGACCAGTCGGGACACGCCACGAGTGGTTTCACGGGTCCGGTGGAAATAGCGGAGTTTAGCAGGAATCAATATCAGTGGCACGCCGCCAGCACGCGTTTTTCCGCGCATGCGGAGCAACCCGGCGCCTGGCCCATAGTGGCGTATTTGCCGGGCCGAGCGGACCCGGACGGCCCGGTGCTGCACAGGAAGCAAAACGCCGGAAGAGATACTGAGTACGACCTGCCGCCAGCCTCCATCGTGGTGATCCGCGGCAGGATCGAGAAGCGCTGACCGTCCCTAGATGGGTTTGCTTTGTCCGGGGTTCAGGTCTACGCTGCCCATGCCTACATTCACGGTGATCGACCCGCTGCCCGTGCCTTCAAGCGAGCGGGCAACGATAAAGTGGTGGTTATGACCATCCTTGCGATGGTCGTGCATGCTACCCAGCCCCACGTTCACTTGCAGGTCTTCGTAGGCGTCAGCGTTGCCTTGGAAATTGACGTGACCATAACCGACGTTGATGGTTGCGTGCTTACCGCGAATCCGGTCCGCCGCCAAAGTCAGATCACCACGACCCAGGTTTAGAGTAAACTCCGGCGTTGCCGCCGGAAGCTCTATGGTGACCTTTGCGTGGAGTGGACGGAACACGTGCAACTGCAACTTGACGTGAGAAGTCGTGATGTCGAGCTTCTGAAGGTAATCGGCAACGGTGTGCTGCTGTGACGGATTCTCAATGTCGACTGTGACTCGAAAAGTGTTGTCCGTACTCCCATCGAGGGTGACGTCGGCCGCACAGACGTCGAGATCGAATTCCGCACCAGCGTCAATCCCGCGGCTTAATTGCAGATGGCTGGCGTTATTTTGGTCGCCATCCGCCAGGGCCGCATGAGTTGAGGCCAGCGTCCCCGGACAGTTCATGGAATCGTGGTCTTCGGCAGACGCGTTGACTGTAAGAACTCCGCCGAACAGGCAGCAGCACAGCAAAGCTATCGACTTTTGACGCAGCAAGGTCTTCACAGCTGAGGGTACGCACGGGGCGCTCATGAGGTTCCGTCAAAATTGACGCCCAAAATGCAGGAAATTCAGCCAGAAGCACGCACCAGCTTCAGGCCGTCCGCCTGCAAAATGCGCTTGATCTGGTTGCGGGCATGCACCGACCAGGGGCCGACTGAATCGAGTTTCACATAGGCACGCCAATGTTGTAGCGCCTTGCGAGGCTGCTTGATTTTCTCGTAGGCCAGGGCGACGTTGTAATGCGCGTCACCATAGGTGGGCGCAAGTTGGAGAGCGGTATTGTAGGCCTGGATTGCCTCCATCACCCGCCCGGTCTCGTCCAACACATTGCCCAGATCGAAATAGGCGAGGGCATAACGCGGATCAATTCCAATCGCCACGCGGTAATGTTTCTCCGCCAGAGCGTAGTCCTGGCGGTTGTAGTAGAGCGTGCCCAGGTTGATGTTGGCGGCGGCGTGCTCGGGGTCCTGATCGAGTACCGCCTGATAAACCGCAATTGCCTGCGTCTGCGTGCCAGGATCTTCTTCGAGTGCGATCCCACGGGCAAACAACTCGGCGATATCCTTGGGCTCGGTGGCGGGCTTGACCATGGCAATCGAGGTCCGGGCGACGACATTGTCAGGCGGAGCAAAATCCAGCATGAACTGGCCGGCAATCGGCTCAAAGACCTTGCCTTGATGACGGAACGCAACCCGGCGTCCAGCATTGAATGAGCCCGCCTCGAGCAAGGGATTCTCCATGCCCGCCGCCTGCTTCTGCATGGCCGCCAGGGATTCGCGGATCACTGCGGGCCGCACCTTGCGGGCACACAGGTCGCGCACTTTCTTGATTTGCAGGAGATCGAAAAAAGAATAACTCTCCGCGGCGGCGACCAGTTCAGCCTTTTCCCATGCTGTCAACTGCCGCGCTGTGAGCCGTAAAATCCGGAGCAGATCTGCTCGACTGTATCTCACGATTATGGACTGCTGCTTGCATTATCCCTAACCTTGAATCGCGTATGCAAGTGCAAATCCGGGCCTAAAGAACCTGAAACGGCAACTTGCATAGGACCTGGTGCAAATTCTTGCAGTTAGGAGGGACACGGTGAAACTCGGCATTTACAAACTTTTAATAATCCTGGTCGACGAAAATCCCGCGGCGGGGACTATGATTTCGTAGTGATGACCGCAGCCCGGCGTAAGGCCGTCCGTGAGCACGATTCCACCAGGGAGATGACCGCACTGATTGAGCAGTCATGTCTGGTGGCCAAGGATGCTGCCTTCAACCTGCGCGATTTCCTCGAAAACTCATCCAATATGGCATCCATTGCGGTAAAGGACTGCGAAAAGGAACTGGATCGCATGGAGCGCACCATCGATGAGAGGATCACGAGCGCGATCACTCAGGTCACTGAACCCGAGGCCCGCGAACTACTGGCCTGTCTGAAATTCATCATTGACCTGGAACGCATCGGAGACCTCACATGGTCTATCGCCATGCGCATGCAGCATTTGTCGTCCCGGTTGCAAAAGGACGACCGGCGCGACCTGATTGAAATGGCCGAGGTGTTGGAGAAAATGCTGGAGAACGTCTATCAAGGATTCGTGAAGCGGAACCTCGATTCGGCCAACTGGGTGATGAAGACGGATTCGCAGATTGACCACGTCTGCCACGCTGTATTTCGGCGCCATCTGGAGAGCAAAGATCGACGTCGTGACTACAGCACCAATCTGCTGTTTATGGCGCAAGCCTTCGAACGCGCTGGCGACCACGCCAAGAACCTGGGCGAGGAATTGTTCCACCTAGTGGAAGGCCGCAGCCTTCGGCACGAGCCAAAACGCCCGAAAATCTCCCGTAGCAGCGGGTGAAGGTTCCCCAAGAGTAGCCGTGGCGAGATCTGGAACCGTGACAGGTATATCATTTCGACCATGGCAGAGTTCCCAGTCGACGAGGTTCGCGCGGCGTTTCCCGCTTTATATGATGGGTTCATCTTCTTTGACAATGCGGCGGGGGCGCAGTCACCCCAGGCCGTACTCGACGCCGTAGCCGACCATTTGCTTCATCGTAATGTTCAACGAGGCGGGCGATACCGGAAGTCGCAGGAGGTAGATGAAGCCATCGCACGGGCCCGAGCCAGCGTGGCTCTGCTGGTAAATGCCCGCCATCCCGACGAGATTTCGTTTGGCATGAATGCGACCTCTTTCATGCGGCTTGTAAGCATTGCCATCGGGCAATCGTTTAACGATCGACGTGAAATCATCGTGACCGATTTTGACCACGAAGCCAACATCGCCGTCTGGCTAGCTCTTGAACGTGAAGGCGCCAAGATTGTGTGGTGGCATTTCAGGGACGATGGCCGGCTTCACCCCGAAGACCTGGAGAAGCTGCTCTCCCCGCGAACCCGCATCGTGGCCTGCACGCTGGCATCAAACGCACTCGGGTCGATTCTTGACATTGCCGAGGTCTCAAAGCGCGCTCATGCTTTCGGAGCGGAAGTGTTTGTGGATGCTGTGCACTATGGCCCGCACGGGACCATCGACGTTCAGGCATTTGACTGCGATTACCTGGTTTGCTCCGGCTATAAAATTTTCTCTCCCCACATGGGGTTCCTTTGGGGCCGTCTGGAAACGCTCAACGCGCTGCCTACCTTTCGGGAGGATTTTGTCCCCGATACCACACCCTCGAAGCTGGAGATTGGCACTTATGTTTACGAAAACGTGGCCGGCATGGATGCTGCCGTGCGCTACCTGGAAGAGCTTGGACGGCGAATCAGTCCCGAAGTAGCCTCGCGGCGTGCAGCGCTGGTGGCTTGTACCGAGGCAATCCGAAACTACGAAGCGCAGCTCTCACGCGCCATGCTGGATCAATTGGCGAATGCGAAAGCAACGGTGTACGGCATTACGGCGATAGATGAGATCGCCCACCGGACGCCTACGTTGTGCTTCAATCTCGCCGGTATTTCCCCCGCGAAGGTCACCGAAAAACTGGCGAACAGAAATATCGGTGTGCGCGACGGCCACATGTACTCACCGCGCCTGATGAGCAGATTGGGTCTTAGCAAAGAGAGCGGCGCAGTTCGAGCGTCCCTTGTGCACTACAACACTGCGGAGGAAGTGCTGCGCTTCGGGGATTCGCTCAGGGAACTCACGGCCGCCTGATGCCGCCACCACTTCAGCCGGATGTTGAACCGATTTCCGCGTCAGCGACGGATGGCCTCCATCGCCGCCTGGGTCAACGGCAGCTCACCATGATGGCCATTGGGGGCGCCATCGGTGTGGGTTTGTTCTTGGGAAGCAGTGTCACCATCCGCCTGGCTGGACCCGCCGTCATTCTTTCTTACCTGCTCGGCGCGGCCATTGCTCTCATCATGTCGTATGCGCTGACCGAGATGGCGATTGTGCATCCCGTGGCGGGAGCGTTTGGTGTCTATGCCGACAAATATCTCAGCCCGTGGGCGGGGTTTTCGGTGCGGGCTACCTATGGTTTCGCGGAAATGTTTGCCGTGGGAGCAGAAGTGACCGCCGCAGGAATCTACATTTCCTTCTGGTTCCCGACGGTTCCGCAGTGGGTTTGGGTGGTGTTGATTTCAGCTGCGTTGGTAGCGCTGAATTCGATGGAGGTCAACCGGTTGGGCGAGTTCGAATATTGGTTCGCCATGATCAAGGTGGCTGCCATTGTGGCGTTCATCATCTTGGGACTGGCGCTTATTTTCGGATTTGGTTCGAGGCCTGCTATCGGCCTCTCGAATCTCACCCGCTATGAAGGGTTCCTGCCGGCGGGATGGAAGGGTGTCTGGCTTTCACTCACCATCACCGTGACCAGTTTCATGGGGGTTGAGATTATCGCGGTCACCGCCGGGGAAGCCCGAAATCCGCAAGTGACCATCCCACGCGCTATGCGCCATATTGTTTGGCGGCTGATTCTGTTTTATGTGCTGGCCATTTCCATCATGGTGACCATTGTCCCTTGGACACAGGCCGGCAGTTTGTCCGGCCTGTCTGGCAGCCCCTTCGTTACAGCATTTGCGGCGGCGCATATACCGTTCGCTGCCGCAATCATGAATTTTGTGGTGCTCACGGCGGCGCTTTCGAGCGTGAATACAAATCTCTATCTCTCCACGCGCATGCTTTTCTCGCTGGGACGCGAAGGCTACGGTCCACGTTGGATGGGTATGGTCAGCCCCAATGGTGTGCCGCATCGCGCGCTTCTGGCCTCGACTGCCGGAATCATTGCGGCGATCTTGCTGGCTGTTTTTGCTCCCAGAAACGCATTCCTCATGCTTTATGGGACTGCCGTCGCAGGCATGTTTTTCGTGTGGGTCGTTGTTCTAAGTACGCATTTGCGTTTTCGCAAGACGATTACTGCTGAGCAGCTTGTAGGTTTTCCCATCCGCCTGCGCGCGCATCCATTTTTTACCGTGGTTGGTATTGTGCTGATAATTTCCATCTCCATGACGACTTTTTTCGTGGATGGGTTGCAGTGGTCGGTGCCGGCATTTGCAGTCGTCCTTGGGCTGATTTCGCTTTTGTATGCACGCCACCGGCGGCGAGTGGAGGTCAGCTCTGCTGGAAAATAATCAAAGAGCTGCGGAAGTGCGCTGCTTGCTGCGCGGACCCTTCAAGGGAGACTTGCTCGGCCCCGGAGATGCTGCCTATGAAAACGCACGCGCCGTGTGGAATGGCATGGTAGCTCGCACTCCCGGCCTAATCGCGCGTTGCGCGGATATAAGCGACGTTCAGAACGCCGTCCGGGCCGGCTGCGATTCTGGAATTCTTACCGCTGTCCGTTGTGGAGGCCACAGCCTGGCGGGGTTCAGCACATGCGACGGCGGCATGGTGATTGACCTCTCGAGAATGCGCCAGGTTACGGTTGATCCCGGAGCGCGCCGGGCGCGCTTCGCGGGTGGCTGTTTGTTGGGGTCGATTGATACTGCAACCCAAAAGGCAGGCTTGGTCTTTCCTTCTGGAGTCGTCTCTCATACCGGCGCAGGCGGACTGATCTTGGGCGGGGGAACCGGATGGCTCACCCGGCGATTCGGTTTGTCGTGCGACAACGTCGAGGGGTTCACCCTGGTGACTGCGGATGGTTCTGTGGTGCGCGCCCACGCAAGGGAGAACGTGGACTTATTTTGGGCTTTACGCGGAGGCGGCGGCAATTTTGGAGTGGTGACCGAATTCGAGGTGAAGCTTCATCCACTTACGGCTGTGGTTCTGGCTGAAGGACTATCTCCCGAGGCTGACATTCGCCGGCTGCTTGAATGCTGGAGAGAGTTGATGGCCAATGCGCCTTTCGACTTGAAGTGGAACGTGGATCTGCGCCTCGCCCCTCATACAGACACTGTTCCCATGGGACTGCGCGGGCGGCCTGTGGCCAGCAGTTCTTTGGTTTGGACTGGTGAACCGGAAGCCGGACGTCCATACCTGGAGCAAGCTTTGTCGATGTGCAGCCCGGACTCCGTAAGCAACAGACTGATGTCCTTCCTGGATTTGCAAACCATGGCAGATGGCGCTTTTCCGCATGGCCGGCGCTATTACACCAAGTCTGGTTACTTCCCCGATCTCGATGACAACACGATTGATCGCCTGCTGGACGCAGTTGTCACCATTCCTTCATCAGAAACGCAGATTGAACTTGCGTATCTCGGTGGTGCGGCTGGTCGGTTCGCCGCGAGCGAGACGGCCTTCGGCGACCGCAGCGCTCCCTTCATCATGAATTTGCTGGCGAACTGGTCGGAAGCCTCCGCTGATGCCGGCAATATTTCCTGGGTTCGCGGGCTCTTCGATAAACTTCGGCCGGCCATGAAGCCCGGGGTTTATGTGAACTTCATGAGCGGCGATGAGCAGGACCGCGTGCCCGAGGCCTATAGGGAGCGATGGGATCGCATGGTCGCGGTGAAATCGCACTATGACCCAAATAACTTTTTTCGGCTGAATCAGAATGTTCCACCGGGGAACCTCGCGGCGAAGAGGTCATAGCTGACATGCGGCCAAAGGCAATTGCGGAGTTCAGCGTTTCGACGAGGAAGAATAGTGACGCCGGGGTCAACGCTTTCTGCCACACGCGCTTCGTGACATGAACTAAGTCGGAGGTACATTGCCAGGAACTTTGCGATTGACATTCTTTCCCGTCGGTACTAGCATTCCACCAATTTTGCTGATCCTATCGCCTGGGTCAGTCTAGATGCCCTTCGTCCTGGTTTCGCCAAGCTGAGCGTTGGGTGCATATCGCTTCTCGATCTAACGACCCCGCCAGCGAAACCTGTTTGCAGCGGCTTCGGTCACGGATAGCCACGATAACTTGACCTGGAGCGCGCTCACTGACCACAAAGTGAGCGTGACGAGTGGTAATCCGTCTTATGGGTCTTTATCCGTTGTGTTTTGGCGGACCTACTCCCTAGGTTCGAGCAACGGGCCGCGCGTCCACATGCGGCGGTCGAAAAAAGAAAACACAGCAGCGAGTGGGTCGCAATGCCACCGGGCAGCGGCGGTCGGAGTAGTGTACCCCGTGGATGTCGATCCCAGAGCATTTCCACCAGGACCCAGAACAGGTCCTTAGCAGGCAGGCGAAGAAGTGCTTAAGGAGGAATCGTGACCAAGGTAGCTAGACTCATCTCAGTTTCAATGTTGGCGGTGTTCCTCGCCGGATTGGCGCTTGCACAGACCGATCCTGGGGTTCAGAGCGGCAACCGCGGGACAGGCGCGGCACTCCCTTCGGTGTTGGCGAATGACAACCCCGGAATCCTGGCGTTTTTCAATGATGGTCTCGCGCGCTTCCAGGAAGTGGAGTCTGTCTCTGGCGGCACAAATAATGGTCTGGGACCAAGGTTTAACTCGAACCAATGCAGCTCGTGTCACACGCAACCGGCGGTCGGCGGGACCGGCGCTGCAGTGAATCCCCAATTCCTGTTCACCAGCAATGGGGTCGCACCTGGCAGCACCACTCCCTATTTCATCACTGCCAATGGTCCCACGGTCGAAGCTCGATTTCCATTCTTCTTTAACTCGAACGGCACACCCAACTACAACGCTCCCAACGGCGGAGTGGAAGACCTGTTCACCGTTACCGGCCGCTCCGATGCCGGCAGTTGCAGTTTGCCGCAGCCAAGTTTCAATACCGCGGGGCAATACAACAACATCATCTTCCGGATTCCCACGCCAACCTTTGGCGCCGGCTTGATCGAGAATCTGGATGACTCAACCCTCTTGAACAATCAGGCCGCCAATCTTAGAAACCGCCTTGGCGTCTCGGGCACCTTCAACCATAACGGCAACGACGGCACCATCAGCCGCTTCGGCTGGAAGGCGCAGAACAAGTCGTTGCACGTCTTTGCCGGTGAGGCCTACAACGTGGAAATGGGCATCTCCAATCTGCTGTTCACGCAAGACCGTCCCCTGCCGGGAGAAGACCAGCAGCAAGCCGGTCTGCCCTCGAATTGTCTCAACCTGAGTGGGAACGGCTACCCAGAGGACGTGTCTAATCCTGCGGCGACGCCGAACGCAGCCGTGCTGGATGATGTCTCGGCATTCTCCAACTTCATGCGGACCCTGGCCCCGCCGCCCACCGGGGGCGTGGTACTCAATGGACAACAGGTCAACTCCCAGACCATTGCCACGGGAGCAGCCTTGTTTAGCTCCATCGGGTGCGCAACCTGCCACAATGCGACGGTGGGCAACACGCAAAAGTCGAGTATCACCGGCTCTTTGAGCAATGCGCAGGTCAACGCTTACTCGGATATTGAAATTCATCACATGGGTTCCGGCCTGGCGGACAATGTCTCCCAGGGCGGCGCCGGCGGTGACCAGTTCCGTACGGCTCCATTGTGGGGCCTGGGACAACGCATCTTCCTCTTGCACGATGGCCGCACTACCGATCTGAACGCCGCCATCGAGGCCCACGCCAGCCGTGGCAGCGAAGCGACCAATGTCGAGGAGAATTTCGACAATCTCAGCACTCAGCAGCAGCAGGAGATTTTGGACTTCCTGCGCTCACTGTAGTTCTCTTTCGAACATCCTTTCTGGCGAGACACGAAGGTGTCTCGCCGGTTTTTTCAATGGAAAGTGATGTGCGAGGACAAATTGCCTGGGCCTTACGACGTCTCGGACTAGAAGGGGAGGAATCTATGCGCTCCGGATGCTCGCGTTTGCTGATCGTTTTCACAGTACCGTTGCTCGCCTGGGGTCAAATCGCCCACAAGAGTGGTGGAGACTTCTCCAGCGACACACAACCCATACATCCAGAGGCGAAGGTGCCGGCGGGCGTCATCCTGGTGAAAGGTGCCTGGCCAAGCGCCAGTGATTCTGTGACGCCCGTGCCAGAAGGTGGAAGTGTGACTAACCACGTCTTCCGCAACCAGTATTTTGGATGGACCTACGCTCTGCCCAAGGATTGGATTCAGAAGTACGAAGGACCGCCGCCGTCGGATAGCGGCCGCTATGTGCTGGCGCAGTTCCGGCCCGCGGACAGCTTTAAGGGGCCGGCTCGAGGCAGCATCTTGATTACTGCCGAGGACCTGTTTTTCACGCCGCTGCCTGCGACCAACACTCTGCAACTGGTCAATTACACAAAAGATAATCTGCAAGCGGATTACAAGGTGGAACTACCGCCCACCCCGACTACGATCGCAGGCCATCCCTTTATCTTTTTTGCGTATTGGTCTCCCGTCGCGGAGCTGCATTGGTATGTTTTGGCCACGCAAATCCGCTGCCACGAGGTCGAAATGGTGTTGACCAGCCGCGACACAAAACTGCTGGAGAACCTGGTGCTCGACCTGAACAAGATGGAGTTGCCCGCGGAAGCCAGTCCGACGGCGGGGAAGGGCGGAGGCGCGGTTCCGGCCTGCATGAAGGATTACGCCCGCGACAGAAACGTAATTGCGCGGGTTGATCCGGTCTTTACCGAGCGAACGTATAACCCCGTCCCGGTGCGAATTATCATCGACAAAGCAGGCAAGGTAAAACACATCCACTTTCTCAGCGCATTTCCCGAGCAGGCGAGAGTCATCACCGAGGCGCTTAAGCGATGGAAATTCAAACCGTACCTGCGGAACGGGCAGCCGGTCGAAGTGGAGACTGGAATTATGTTCGGACGCGGGCCACACTTAGCCGGCCAGCAAGCAGCGGATGCGGCGACCGAGTGAGTCGGCATTACAGCGGCTTGAGGCGCAGCCAGAACCGCGGCAGTTGACCGGAAAAACTGGAGCCGACGAGCGGAGTTGAACCGCTGACCTGCCGATTACGAATCGGCTGCTCTACCAACTGAGCTACGTCGGCCTGCTCTCGATTCTAAATGTGCGGGGAGGAAGCGTAAAGGGCGAGCGCCCGCACGAGACGCCCGCGCTCACACCGTATAATTTCCGAGTGCCCATTTCCGCGTTCAAAATCAATCTCCCAGAGACCCGGCTAACCGACCTACGCGAGCGCCTGGCGCGAACCCGATTCCCCGATAACATCGTCAATTCCGGCTGGACCTACGGTTTCGACAGCGGATAGGAAGCGTTTGAATTGACAATGCTTCAACGCAGCACTACCCTTCGACGTATGGAGGAAACAAGACTTGTTCTGCATCTCCTGCGGCTCTCCAATTACCGAAGCGGACAAGTTTTGCAATCGCTGCGGTAAAACGCTGGGTGCCACCGAAGGGCCGAGCCCCTATCCTCAACCAGATGAAGCTGGAATCGCAAAATCCGTAAAGCGGTATATCAGCCGCCACCCTATTGTTTCAGTGGTCGTAATACTCGCTTGTGTATTTGCGGTCGTTCGCCTGCTCGCCTCGCTGGCCAATAACACCGTTCCCTCACCTTCTGGCGGCGTCACTGTGATTACAGGGCAGGCCAAACCGCCAGCGGTCGCCACGGTGCCGCCGTTGCAGTTCTCATATTCCCGCAGATTGCCAATAAAGTTGCATTCGTTCCAACTCGGTATGTCTATCGCGGATGCACTCAACAGCGATTCCAACATTGCGTATCTTGACTCTAGCAAAGGCAAGCCCGCAGCGTCTGACCGTGACGCTTCGCTAGTGGATAAGTTGTCAGACGGCTTCTTCGTGATGATGTCGTTCCCGCACGGCAGGCTTGTTTACATTTCCAGTGATGTTGGTTCGCTCAGCCCTGATGATGCGCAGTCGTTCGACACCAATACGCTGGAACTCCTAGGCCCGCCAACCGTTGATGTCTACGAAGGTTCTGATAGAAAGACGTTGGTGTGGATTGATGGCGATGTAAGGCTCAAGTACACGAATCGGCCAGGTGGGGGGTTATCACGTCATGGCCCGACGGCACCCAGAATTGTTACTTTGGAAATGTGCGTATACCCGCAAATGCAAAAAGACCCTAGCCTTGATTACGAGTGGGGTAACACGTCCGCACCAGTTGTTCATAAGCCGCTCCCTGAGGGAATAGGCGGCTTGCGCCTCAGGCAATCGCCTTGGGAACTGAGGCAAGCAGTTCCGGGAATCGACATTACCACCATCTCGGAGCAAGAGGCTAAGGGCGAGTACAAAACCCCCGATTACGTGCTTGGCGTAAAGTTCTGGAGGGGACACGTCAAGAGTTTCTGTGAATATTGGTCGACCTATCAATTTCAGCGATACGTCGTCGTGCGCGACCAATCCTTAAAGCTGTGGGGAACACCGGGGCGCCGCTGGGATAATGTTAGTCATTCTGGGGTTGAGATGATTACATGGGATGACGGACACACAGATATTGAGTACAGTTGGACAACCGGAAGTGGTAATGCCGGAACATCGTTCTCGCGTTGTTGGAGTGACATTGAGCTATCACAACTTTCTGATTCAGGCGGCGCAGAACAATACAAAACAGCGCCGATGACAAAGTCATTCTTCTGAGCGGTTATATAATCGCAATCGAGGGGCTTTTTATGGCAGATTTTGAAATCCAACACGAAGTTGTCAGCGACGTTGAAGCCGGGGAGTGGACGCTATGTTTTCAGTGGGGAACCTACCGGTACGAGGATGGCGGCGCTCAGACTGGCTATCGTTTCATTTGGAGGAGACCAAATCAAAACCTCCAACCAGCACGTGCTCAAGCACGAATTCCGTCGGCTGCCGTGTTGCTGGAGTTGCTCCAACGAGCAACAGAGGCAGGGTGGTTTATAACGTGTGAGCGAGGGCAGGAGGAAACCGCCGCTGCCTAAACTCCCTCGGGCGATCCGCGCCGATGTGCCCAATTTTGTGCCTTCCAGCAACCTCAGCAAATGACCACCGTAACCTTGCCGCGCGCTTGCCGAATGGGAATCCATCAAGCCACCGTTCCAGCAGTCGTTTTCTGTGCTACAGTTTGCGAATATGGGAGACAAAAACAAGTTCGATCTATCCGCATTCCGGCCAAGCAGGATTGAGTGGGAAGAAGCTATGGCACGTGCGAATCACCGCGCGCAAGAAGAGGCACGAGACACAAACGCGCTGGATTACAGGATGTACGTGGACACGGATTGAGGGCTGTCACTGTGAGCCTGTTCGGTATCGAATCCGAAGAGGATTGCCGTCAGAAGATAGATGCGCTGTTGGAGTTGCATGGCCGCGCCGAAAGAGCAACAACCAAAGAGGCGGTTGCGTCCCTCAAGGCCGCACTAAAGGTTTACTACGACAAAGGGAACAGCGGCAAAGCTAAGGGTGAAATGTCACAAGTCGAGTCGAGTTGGTTCTGGCCCGGTGTTTATGAGGCCTTTGTAAAAGGACCGAATCTCAACGATCCGTCCACATGGCACGACGGGTTGTACGAGGTGCAACTGAATCTGAGTTACTACCGTCCAAAGCCGTGAGCCGATGTGCCTAATTTTGTGCCTCCCAGCAACTTTCGAGTTGAAAATGACTACCGAAACCTTGCCTCGCGTGCGCTAAACGATGCGTACAACTAAGAGAATGAGTGCGCTGCTGGGATTTACCGCCAGAATAAATGGCATCGACTACCCCGTAGCTGTTTTCAAATTGGAGGGCGGTGACGGCTATTGTTGGTCGTGGGCTTATCCAGCTAATGGATGGATGTCCATTGCCGACCTCAGTTCGGGTGAAAGACACACAGTTTCTGGCTCTTGGGCGACTCACGCAAGCCAACATGCTAGTGGGATTCATCACCAACGAATTGTGGATGCGGATCGCGGCAAAATTACCGTGGGCCGCCGCCACACTTGGGCCGCCTCAGCCATTCCCGATTGGATTTCGATACTGAGTGTTTCCGTACCCTTGACCGAACCGTTCCTATGGGCCGTGCAAGCACCACCGTGGCCGCCGGTCGAATGCCCACATCTTCTGGAACGCCACGATTTTGAGGGAGTCGAAGGCATTTATCTGGAAGGCTATATCTGTAAGAGTGATCGGGTTGACGACCTGATTCGCAAACACCCCCAAGCCGTGCGTCACTGGATTGAGGGAAATGAAGATGATCTCCGCTTAGTGGTTTTGGCGGTTCCCGCAAGATGATCCAAAGTGCTGCCCATTTTGCTGCCCAGAACGCTGCCAAGGTAGGCCAAAACACGCCGAACTGATAGGCTGCTGTTGGGATAAAGTGTTGAATTTCCACGAGACCGGATCAGGGCAAGAAAATTACGAATCGGCTGCTCTACCAACTGAGCTACGTCGGCCTCGTGTTGATTCTAAATGTGCAGGGAGGAAGCGTAAAGGGCGAGCGCCCGCGCGAGACGCCCGCGCTCACACCGTATAATTTCCGAGTGCCCGTTTCCCCGTTCAAAATCAATGTCCCAGAGACTCGGCTAACCGATCTACGCGAGCGTCTGGCGCGAACGCGGTTCCCAGATAACATCGTCAATTCCGGCTGGACCTACGGTTTCGACAGCGAATATTTACACTCTCTCCGCGACTACTGGCTAAGTGACTTCGACTGGCGCAGGGAAGAACAAGATTGGGGCCGCTTGCCGCACTTTCAGGCGGAAATACATGGCCTCAAGATTCACTTCATTCATGTGCGCGGGGCAGGGAAGCGGGCATTGCCGATCATTGTCACGCATGGCTGGCCCGGATCGTTTTTGGAGATAACCAAGATCATTCCGCTGCTGGCGAATCCAGCGCAATTTGGTGGGGATCCTGACGACGCTTTCGATGTGGTCGTGCCTTCGCTTCCCGGCTTTGGTTTTTCAGACAGGCCCAGCACGCCGGGTTGGAACACGTTCAAAATCGCCGAGGTTTGGGCCGAACTCATGCGGCAACTGGGATACGAGAAGTTTGTGGCACAGGGCGGCGACTTTGGCGCCAATGTGTCCACGGTGCTGGCGTGGAAACATCCGCAGCGTGTGATGGCATTTCATTTGAACTACATTCCAGGATCGTATTTTCCCTTCGTGGATGAGTCGTCGCCAATCAACGAAGAAGAGAAGGCATTTCTCGCGTCCGCCGAGCGCTGGGTCGAAGAAAAAGGAGCCTATTGGCATGTGCAGCGCACGCAGCCACAGACCATCGCTGCCGCTCTCAACGATTCGCCGATGGGACTGGCGGCATGGCTGATCGATAAATACCGCGATTGGGCGGATTGCGACGGCGACGTGGAGCGCCGGTTCACCAGGGACGAACTGCTGGCGCACGTCTCCTTGTATTGGCTCACGGAGACGATTGGCTCGTCCTTGCGGCTATATGTGGAAAGCTCGAAGGCTCCGCTGCATTTCGCCAAGGGGGAACGAGTCGAGGTTCCCTGCGGAGTTGCGAGATTTCCCAAAGAAGATCCGATGCCACCGCGATGCTGGGCGGAGCGCGCCTACAACATTCAGCGGTGGACAGAGATGCCGCGAGGCGGGCACTTTGCCGCGTGGGAAGAACCCGAGCTGCTGGCGCGGGATTTGCGGGAGTTCTTTCGTCCGTTTCGGACGCTGTGAATCGCCCCAGGTGTCACGCCACCTGAATCTCGCGTACCTGCTCGTGATACTCCGCGTCAGACTCCGCTGGCAACAGCACCCACAGAGTGTAGATGCCGACTGCAGTTCCAAACGGTACGTTGAATAAAGCCAGGAAAGCAAGAACTATGGTAAGCATGCGGGCCCAGGGTTCGCGCTGCAACAGACCCCAGCCGGTCACGAATCCCAGCGCTGCCTTGGCTGCGATCAGCAGGGCAATTACTCCGAGGAAGGGGCGCAGCCATGTGCTTGCGCCTTCGGGTCCACCGATGTCTGCCATGTGACGGAACAGTGTGTTGGCGATCACATAGAGGACGACCGCGCCGACCGCATTAAGCGCCGAGAGCGCCAGCCAGAGAATACCAAGCAGACGAATGTGTTCACGTACCCGGCTGCGCCGTGGAGACCCGACGCCCGCGCCGCCTGCGAATTCCTTTCCGCACTTGCCACAGAAACGCTGGTCGGCTTGTACGGCGCTCCCGCATTTGTCGCAGAACATGGTTTCTCCTTGCGCACACACTTCTACTCTCTGCACATACGAAGTACAAGGGGTGAATGTTCCCTGGGCGCGGCAAGACCCCACATAAACGAAAAGGCCGCCCGGCAAAAGGCGACCTCTTCTTTCAAGGGAGAATAGTTCCAACGGAGATTTGACCGTCAAAACTTTCTGGCGAAATCTTATGAGCCGAAAAAGGGGGGTGTCAAGGAATTTTTAGGAAATAAATAGCTTTAGTTTCAATCACTTAAAAAATAGGTTAACACATACTTCCACAGCCTCATTGTGAGACGAAAGGCCACTTGGGAACCTTAAACTGCTTTGATTGATGGGCTTACGTTTGCATCGCGGCCCTCGGAGGGTTTTTCCGCGAGATGCAGGGAGATGAATTCCACCTGCTCTTCACGATGAAAGACCCTTTCAGGGATGACGCGTTGGACCAGCACCCGCAGACCGCCGAACGCGACACCGACGACCAACGCGAAGACCATGAGGATGCCGCAGAGCACCAAAGCGTTCCACACCAGATTTCCGATGTTATTTCTTTTATCGAAGTAGGTGTTCTCGTTCCATGTGACGTCTGCTTCGTAGTTCACCGAGGCCAGCAGTGACTTTGCCTCGCTTTGCGAGAGCGCGCCGCTGACCAGAACCACGAGGGGTCCGGTGCGCCGGGAGAAGACCGGCGTAGGGGCATTCTCCGATTGGGCCGCTTCGATTCTTCGCAGGTGATCGCCAGCGATTTGGGGCGTGGGGTAGGAAATCAGCATCAGGGTGGCTTCTCCGCCCGAGCTCGCGTACTTTCCCAACACAGTCTCCGCGCCCGCGCTGAAGTCCACCAATTGCGATGAAATAGGCGCGTTCATTTTCTGAAGCGCCAGGGGTCCCAGCACATACTTGGCTGAATTCTTTATGTACGCCTGAGAGGGCAGATAAGCCGGCAACCCCGGCAGGCCCTGGGTGCTGCCGGTGGCTAAGGGAAGATCGCTGGCCAATTCGCGCAACTCGGCGGCGGACATCGCGGAGAGGCGCTGAAAGACCGCGTCGATCAAGATATTGCCGCGGTAGAACAAGACTCGTTCGTTGAGCGATCCGGCCTGGTCGCCGATCTTCTCCACCAGCATGGGCGGGGTCTTATAAAAGGTAAAAGCGCCATAGGCGCCGCTGGTGTCGGTGAAGCGAGCGGCTTTGAGGGTCAGCTTGCGGCCGTCATCGCGCACATATACGGCGGACTCGAAATCGGTGAAGCCGTATTCTTTGAGCACGGCTGCGTTCACGGGGTCGGCCACAGCCGGATCGGCGCTGGTACTGGCTGTGCCGGCAATCTTCCATCCCCCGAACTGCGAGGGCAGGATTCGGGCGGCAGGGGCATGAGTGTCCGCGCACAGGTATCCCGATAGCATGATCGCCAGCACGAGATGCAGGTTGAACAGCCGCATAGGAAAGCACAGAACGCTTTGGGATTAGACTACCGGGGAAGCGGGAAAGTTTCCAGGAGATGGGATTAAGTAAGATATAGAATGCGACTGTCTGGTCGAACAATAGGGAAATCGTGAGCAATTTCGCCAATTCGGAGGAGGCAAAAGAGTTTCTGGTCTCAAGAATTGCCTCCGAGGCGCAGCTCGAAGGCATCCCGTTGAGCGAAACCGAGCGCAAGGAACTCTACCTGTCTGAAACCGCTTGGACACTTCCGAATATGGCGCAGATTAATAAAGAGTTCGAGCAAACGTTCGACCAAGACAGCTACGAAGACAAGATTGTTCGACTCATCAAAGCCGCGCGTAATCGGGATCGAGAAGCGAACGTCGCGGACGGGGAGTTGTGGGCTGAGGCGATTGGGATTCTCAGCAACCAAGACCATTACATTCTTGTGATGATCAGACGGGCGGGCCTCTCGACCAGACCGCGCGGCGATCTCGCCAAGCTATGGAGCACTGCGGTCATTTTAGTTATGCTCCTAGTATTTCTGATATTGGTCGCGGCGCACTTTAATATCGACACAAGCAAAGAGGCAATGAGGTTTTACCTGTGGGCCGGCGCCGCTGCAACGGCCGTGTGCTATGTGCTCATCTCCGTGGTGCTTGGCCAAGAGAGAACCAACAGATTGGTTGGAAGGGTTGTTGAAAAGACCATCGCGCGATGTGTGCGAATAAGATAGAGTCGAACCCCACTTACTCGGTGCCAGTCTTTTCGATCTTGCTGGCGACCTTCACTCCGCTTAAACCGCTGACGTACTTGGCAATCCCGCGGTAGAGCGATTCGGCGATACGCTGGCGATACTCGGCGGTGCGGAGTCTGCGCTCGTCGCTGGGATTGCTTACGAAGGAAATCTCCGCCAGGATCGAAGGCATGTTGGCTCCGATCAGCACAATGAACGGGGCCTTCTTGACTCCCCGGTCCCGCAACCCTGGGTTCTTGACCGCCAGGCCGTCGTGGAGCGAACTCTCCACGTCGCCTGCAAACTCCTGCGATTCTTCGATCTTTTCTTTCAATGCGATCTTCTTTACCAGGTCCTGCAGTTCATGAATGGTCTTGTCCGAGACCGCGTTTTCGCGGGCAGCAACCTCCAGCGCATCCGGCGAGGAGGTGAAATTGAGATAGTAGGTTTCGACGCCGCGAGCATCGGGATCATGGCTGGAGTTGGCGTGAACAGAAACGAACAGGTCCGCGCCTTCCTGATTAGCAATGGCGGTCCGAGTTTCGAGAGGAATGAAAGTATCGTCACTGCGGGTGAAAACCACCTCGGAACCCAGGCGCGTGGTCAGCAGCTTGCCCAGGCGGCGGCTGACGTCGAGTACGAGATCTTTCTCCTGCAAGCCCTTGGGGCCTATGGTCCCGGTGTCGTGGCCGCCGTGGCCTGGGTCAATGACGATCTTGCCGATTTTCAACCCGAGGACGCGAGTAAGGGACCGATCGCCGCTCGCGGTGGGTTGGGCTTCGCGGACCACAAGTTCATCCGACGATGTTGATCGCTTAGACCTCTTGAGGGCAGCCGGCTCCACGGGTGGAATTACCGGCGCTGTCTTGCGAACCGGCTTGATCTCCGGCGCGTCCAGCTTGGCAACAGTCTTCGCGGCAGGCATGTCGTCATCGTCCGCGTCCACAATTGTCTTCTTTAGTCCGCTGCTGGCTACCACGACGGTTTTCTTTGCTGGCTTTTCCTCGCCGGCGGCGACGCAGGTTTCCGAGTCCGAAGCGGCGTCGCCGCAGGGAATTGCCAGCGCCGGCTTCGAGTCCGCACTGCCTGCGACGGCGAGGCTGTCCGCTCCATCGTTCGGCGGGGAAGCTCCATCTCCCTGGGGTGGCGCGGCCTTCAGCCTATTGTGTACATCAATCACCAGGCGCGGCGGGTCCGATTTCAAGGCAGCCAGAAAGTCAGAAACATTGTTTACCTCCAACACCACGCGAGTGCGTCCGGGGCGGAATTGCGAAATGCGGATCTTCTTTAGAAAGGTGTCATCAACATCGAAGCTTTTTGCGAGAAGCTGGGGATCGAGCCGGGTATTCAACAAGTCGAAAAAGATGCGATCGGGTCCGTCGATGCGCTGCGATTCGAACTTGACCCCGCCGTCGAGATCGACGGCGATGCGGCTGTATTCCGGCGTTGACCAGTGCCGGACTCCGGTCACCCGCACAGGTTTTCCGGCCGGAGACTCTGCCGTAGCATCATCCTGGCTGCTATCGTCAGCCGCTTGATCATCGCCGGCATTCGTGGGCACTGGCTCGCTTGCGCCAGGCTTTTTCATTGCCGTTTTCAGGCTAGCCTTCTCAACCGGTTCTGCCAGCTCCCTTCGCGCTTGCTCGGCAAACTGGTTGCGGGGATAGTGCTTTAGAAACTCGCGGAAAGCCTCGTCGGCATGACTCCTGTCGTGCAGATCATCTTTGTAGATTTCGCCGATGCGGAACAGCGCCCCAAAACGCGCTTTACTCCCGGGGTACTGCCGGCGCAGGAACTGGTACTGTTCGATGGCGGAACGCAGAATGTCGTCGTCTTCAAACCGCCGGCCCATTTCCTCCTTGAGTTGGGCAACGGCGACCACGCTGGGGTCGGCCCGAGTTGAGGAAGGAGCCTCGAAGTAGACCAAGTGGTAAGCACTGATCACGCGCACATAGTCTGCGCGGGTGAGTTGCTGGGCGGGGCGGGCTTCGAGCGATTGGTGCAGGCGTTGTGCAGCGGCGAACTGCGATCGCGCCCAGGCTTCAGATCTGTATGTGCGCGCGTGCACCGGCAGCAACAGCAGCAACACCGCTACCGGTGCAGCCACCCAATTCAGCTGCCTGCATCTTCGTGAAGATTTGTTTTTCAACCTACCAGCCCGTAATTCGTTCTGAACCTGTTCCTGTGAGATGCGTCCGTGTTATTCGGTGTTGCTGATGTGCAATACGCCCCGGGAGTCCCGCTGCACCTGGATCGGCTCGTGAAACGAACTGCCGAGGATACGGTCCTCAGTTGAATCCGTTCCGCCGTAATAGAGTTGCGTAATCCGCTTCACATACTGGCGAGTCTCGGCATAACGCGGCACGCCCGCACTGCGTGCGACCGCACCCGGCCCGGCGTTATAAGCTGCCAGCGTGAGTTTTACGTCGCCGCCGTAGTTCTCCATCAACTGCTTCAGCTGACGCACTCCCGCGTCGACGTTCTGTTCCGGATCGAACGGGTTCGACACATTCAGCCGGCGCGCAGTCTGCGGCATCAATTGCATCAGCCCCATTGCGCCCTTGCGGGAAACCGCATTGGGATTGAAATTCGACTCTACTTTGATCACCGCCCGCACCAGACTCGGATCCACATTGTGCCGCGCCGCCGCCTGGTCAATGGCAGCATCAATTTCCTGCTGCGAGAAGGCTGCGCCTCGAACTGGCCGCGCTGCCGGGGCCAGCCCATCAGTCGATGCCAGCAGATGGCTTACCTCCTCCGCCGCCGAGCGAGCTGCTCGAACGTTAGCGGAAGGAACCGGTTTCCAGCGGCGGTCCGTCGAGCTCCAGAACACCAGCGAACTCTGCCGCGCCGGGGTCTGCGACCGTTTATTGGCTACAGGCAGAGACTCGTTTACGTAAACCTTCCGCCCGTCGTTGTCGGTGGTAGAGGTGATCACGGTGTTGTCGGAACCGGCTTCTGCCCGTACCCATGGGGCGAGAAAAAGGATGGTCGCGATTGTGGCCATCAGGACGAGTTGCAGGTGCTTTCGCATAGTCGGTATCGACATCGGCGTGCGGACACACCACCATCCTCCACGCCTGCCTGCCCTGAACCTGACGGAGAACCCTTACCAGAGTAGGTCGATTATAGGCTGCAGGGAGGGGCCAGGCAATCTATCGAAGGGGCATAGAACCACGGTGGTAATCTATGCAACTCGCTGAAACAGAATGCCTTAAGTCGTTAGTAACCACGAATCATCGGTCTTGCCCGACATGTGTTACGCTGCCCTCTTGACCATGATGGAATTGGAGAACCAACGCCCCACGACCGACTCTCCCATGCTCTTCGGCTTCTGGTATCGGGCCATGGCCAGCGCCGCGCTTACTCGTAACCGACTCCATAAGGCGATGCTGCTAGAAACTCCTCTGGTCCTTGGCCGCGATCGCCAGGGCAAGCCTTTCGCCCTTCGCGATGCCTGCCCGCACCGTGGCATGCCGCTTTCCTGCGCGCGCTTCGATGGCCAACAACTCGAATGCAGTTATCACGGCTGGCAGTTCGATGCCCAGAGCGGGCAATGTCAGCTGATTCCTTCGCTCACCGCAGACCAGGACCTAAGAGTCGACCGGATCTATGCCGGGGCGTACGCCTGCGAAGAACACGACGACTATGTCTGGGTATTCGTTCCCGATCCGCCCCCACCCGGGGCTGGATTTACCAAGTGCGCCGAACCAGCGATTGCAGCTCCCCGAGTTCCGGTCTTTGGCGGAAAATACAAGACCGCCCACCTGACCGCCGAACTGCCTTGCAGTGTGGACCACGGAATCATCGGCCTCATGGACCCGGCGCACGGGCCATTTGTCCACCAAGCGTGGTGGTGGCGTTCGCGCCACAGCATTCACGAAAAGCAAAAGAATTTCGAGCCGATCCCGCTGGGTTTTCGCATGAGCGCACACACTCCCAGCTCCAACAGCGCGCCCTATAAGCTCCTGCGAATGTACGCCGATGCCGAAGCCATCAATACGACAATCGATTTCGTCCTTCCCAACTACCGTTACGAAACCATCCAGGCGGGTAAGTACTGGTTTGCCAGTTTGACTACGGTTACGCCCATTACTCGCAATCACTGCCGCATTGACGTTGTTGCCTGTTGGAATCTGTTTCACTGGGTGCCGTTCGGAACTGGATTGCTGAAGTTTGTGTTCGGAAAATTTGTTGAACAGGACCGGCAGACCATGGAACGGCAGTCCGAAGGCCTAAAGTACAATCCCCACCTGATGCTGATCGACGATGCCGACCGCCCCGCGAAGTGGTATTTCGCCTTAAAGGCTGCGCATCTCGAAGCGAAGCGCACGGGGTCGGAAATGAAACATCCGATGGCAGGGCCGGTCACGCTGAAATGGCGCAGCTAACTATTTGAATCTTGCTCGTACCTCGGCCAATCCAAAATCCTGATTACGAAGAAACAAAACTGGAGTTCATTTGATCGAACAGTCCGTTGCCGTCCCCACGCCGGATGGCACAGCCGAGGGCACTCTTTTTATCCCGGACTCAGGCACGGCCCGCCCTGGCGTCTTGTATTTCGTTGACATCGTCGGCGTTCGACCGGCGAACCTCAGCATGGCCCACCGCTTGGCGGAGCAGGGATACACCGTATTGGTCCCGAACCTGTTTTACCGTACCAGCAAGCTTCCAGTCTTCGATTTTCCGGTCCAATTCGGGGATGATCGCACCACGAAGCGGATCGGAGAACTATCCGCGCCGCTGACGCCGGACGCGATGGAGCGCGATGCGTCCGCCTATGCGGACTTCCTGGCTGCGAGCGATCACGTCGCTCCGGGAGCGATGGGCGTGGTGGGCTTCTGTTTCTCCGGATCCATGGCGATGCGTGCCGCTGCCGCCCGTCCCGATCGCATTGCCGCCGTGGCTTCCTTCCATGGAGGCCGCCTCTGTACCGATCAGCCCACCAGTCCGCATCGCGAATTGCCGCGCATCAAGGCGCGGCTTTACTTTGGTCACGCGGTCGATGACAAGAGTATGCCTGCCGAGCAGATATCAAAATTCGAGGCGGCACTTAAAGCTTGGGGAGGGCGCTACCAAAGCGAAATCTACGAAGGCGCTCTGCACGGCTGGACCGTGCCTGGCGGACACGTATACAACCACCAGCAAGCGGAACGCGCTTTCGAAAAACTTATCCAATTGTTCGCCGAAACATTGAAATAACTCAGACTTCTCGTTAAGGCCACGCTCTATTCTTTATTCCGTCACCAGCCAGTCCAATGCCTCTTCTTTTGTCTTGAATGTCGGCAGGTCGCGTTGGGAGAAGTTTTTCAGGTGTTCGTAAAATACATGGGGCAGGGTATCGGTCCCGAACCAAGCCGAACGCTTCACGTAGGGACGGTCGTAAACCGTACCTTGTTTCATCTGTTCAAGGGCGTTGCGGTCAAAGTGGGCTCCCGTGAAATCCGCCAGCAGAAGCAACGAACCCTTGGGCTCGGCGCTTACGTAGCTGGGAACGAAGCGCGCGATCTTCTCCAATTCGTCAGCCGTGCAATGCGAACAATCCACGAACAGGACTCGCTTGCCCTTATGGGTGATGAACCGGATGCGATCTTTCATGGGAAGCTCCTTACTGAGAACCGAGAGCGGGGACAGTACTGGGTTTCAATTTCCCAGCAATCCCTCCACCACACCATACGCTTCGCCTAAGGCCGCATCCAGGGCCGCGGGATCTTTTCCGCCGGCCTCGGCCAAATCTGGCCGGCCGCCACCTTTGCCGCCGACTTTCTGCGCCACTGGGCCGATGACTTTGCCAGCGGAAATACGGCTGATCAAATCCTTGGTAACGCCCACAATCAACGAAACGCTGCCGTTCGTCGTTGAACCCAGCACGACAACGCCCGAGCCCAGTTTGTCGCGCAGTTGATCGACCAGGGTGCGCATTTGAGCGCGCTCCAGATTATCCACCCGGTAGGCCAGGACTTTAACGCCGCGCACTTCTTTAATCTTGTCGCTGACTGATGCGACCGAAGACGATGCCGACTTCATGCGAACCTGATCGAGTTCGCGCGCCAGACGCTTGATCTCCGCGTCTTTCTTTTCGAGTTCGAGTTTGAGCGCCTCGGCTGGAGAGGTCGAAATCTCTTCAGTTGAGGGTGCCCCATCCTTTCGCGTTTGTTGCGAAAGGGCGGGTGCTGCAAAGCTCGCCACCACACTTTCGAGCTGATGGTCCTTGCGAAAATGCTTTACCGAAGTTTCGCCGGTAATGGCTTCCACGCGCCGCACGCCCGACGACACGCTGCCTTCTTTCAGAATCTTGATCAGGCCGATTTCCCCTGTAGCCAGGGTGTGCGTGCCACCGCAAAGTTCGGTGGAGAAGTCGCCGATCTTGATGACGCGAACTCTGTCGCCATACTTCTCACCGAAGAGCGCCATGGCTTTGTATTCGTTGATCGCTACATCGATGGGGACGTTCTCGATGACTTCGACTTTCTCGTTGCGCAGGACTTCTTTGTTGATCAGGTCTTCGATGTCCTGCAACTCTTCGTCTTCGACGCCGGTGAAATGCGAGAAGTCGAAGCGCAGATGATTGGGCGCCACCAGCGATCCCGCCTGCTTCACATGCTTGCCGAGCACTTCGCGCAGCCCGGCTTGGAGCAAGTGCGTAGCCGTGTGATTGCGCATTGTGGCAAGGCGAATGTCGGTGTTGACCACGGCATCGACTTTGTCGCCAACGCGAATCGGTTGTTTCGCGACGACTTGATGCGCGCGCACCCCTTGAATCGGCGAGTAGCAGCCTTTGACCTCGGCGACGACGGTGTTGTGATCGTCGGAGTAGAACCATCCCCGATCGCCAACTTGGCCGCCAGATTCGGCGTAGAACGGCGTGTGATTGAGGATGATCTCGCCTTCGTCGCCAGGCTTGAGTTCTTGGGCGCCTTGTCCGTTCTTGATGATGGCCAGAACCTCGCAATTGTCGGAGCGAGTCTGGCGATAGCCTTCGAAGGTGGATTTCGGGAGTTGCTGGTATGCGGGATTCGCAGTCTGCTTGGCTGCGCCTCTCCAGGAGGCCTTGGACCTATTGCGCTGCTCCGTTAGTGCCTCTTCATAGCCTCGGCTGTCAAACAAAACTGCTGAGTCTCGAGATGCTTCTTCAATGAAGTCTTTGGGGAACCCGAAGGTGTCGGTCAGCTGAAATGCATCGTCACCTTTCAGGATACGCCCCCTTTCGCGAACGTATTTCATTAGGTCAGGAGTGACGGGGTCAGAAGAAACGGATCGAAGAAACTGGGCTAGTACCTCATCAGAGGTGCGAGCGAGCCACAGTCGGCCCCTATCGATGGCTTCCTCAAGCTTCTGCATTCCGATGCCAAGAGTGTGCGCAAAGCGATTCTCTTCAGCCAGCAAGACACGCGATACATGATCAGAACTTGCGATCAATTCCGGATATGCGTCCGACATCAGTGCGCGAACCGCAATTGCCATCTGACACAAGAACCGCTTGTCTTGGCCTAATAGACGCCCATGCCGGATCGCGCGTCGAATGATCTTCCGCAATACATACCCACGGCCATCGTTCGCGGGCAACACTCCGTCTGAAATCAGAAACGTCGCCGCGCGAGAGTGATCAGCAATGACACGCAGGGAAGCCGCTGACTTTGCATGTGCTTCCTTCTCCAACTCCCTTTTCAGCGACGTTCCGGTCAGCTCAGCTGCCCGCGCAATCAGCGGCGTGAACAAATCCGTGTCGTAGTTCGAAATCACTCCCTGCAGCACGGCCGCCAATCGCTCTAATCCCATCCCGGTATCAATCGACGGTTTGGGCAGCGGATTCAGCTTGCCGCTCGAATCGCGGTCGAACTGCATGAACACCAGATTCCAGATCTCAACATACCGTCCGCAATCGCAAGTGAAAGCGCAGTCAGCGTGACCATGCTCCGACGCGGCCGGGCCCATGTCGTAGTGAATCTCGCTGCATGGGCCGCAAGGGCCGGTATCACCCATTTGCCAGAAATTGTCCTTCAGGCCCATCTCGAAGATGCGTTCTTTGGGAACACCTTGCGCCGCCCACAAGTCGTGGGCCTCGGCGTCGCGCGGCACGCCACCTTCGCCGTTGAAGACGGTCACATACAGCTTGTCCTTCGGAATCCCAAACCACTGTGGCGAAGTGATCAGCTCCCAGGCATATGCAATCGCATCTTTCTTGAAGTAGTCGCCGAAGCTGAAATTCCCCAGCATCTCGAAAAACGTGTGATGGCGATTGGTGAAGCCAACGTTTTCAAGGTCGTTATGTTTGCCGCCGGCGCGCACGCACTTCTGCGACGTGGTGGCTTTGTTGTAGTCGCGCTTTTCAAGACCGAGGAACACGTCCTTGAACTGGTTCATGCCCGCATTGGTAAACAGCAGCGTGGGATCATTGGCGGGCACGAGCGACGAAGAATGTACCTCGCGGTGTCCCTTCTGGACAAAGAAGTCCAGGAATTTCCGCCGAATTTCAGAGCCGGTGGGCATGAAGAGTCAATTCTAAACTACAGAGGACACAGAGATCACCGCGGAAGCCGATTGCGTCGGCTCTCCGTGATCCCTGTGTCCTCTGTGGTTGATACTTGCTTCGAACTTACTTCACGGCGTCGGCGGTCTTGGTGGCGCCCTTCTTTACCCCGTGACCAACAGCTTTCCCCGCCTTCTTAACTCCATGCGCCGTATCATGGGCGACGTCGTCGGTGCCCTTGGCGGTTTTGTCGGCGGCTTTATCAGTGGCTTTCGCCGTATCTTTGGCGGCGACCTTGGTGGCATGACCGGTATCTTTGGCAGCGTCCTTAGTGTCAGTGGCGACTTGCGCGTACACGAAAGCCGAGCAAGCCAGCAACGCTACGGCTAGGGCTCTCCCGAAACTGAATCTCATAAGTGTTCTCCTGTGGGTTGGATTGGGACGGTAAAGTATGGCCGATCTCAGCCGGGATTTCAACCTTAATGTAAAACCCCCTTACTCGATCTCGCTCTCCAGCGCGGTCAGAGTGTCGTCATCCACCTCCCATTTCTTGAGGATGGCAAAGATCGTCTTGGGTCCGAACCCAGCCCGCATCAGTTGACGAAAAATTCGCGCGCTCTGCTTTCTGTCTTTGGGTTTCACCAGCCGTTTGCGTTTCAAGTACTCACGTGCCAGGCGCTCTTCATTCACTTCACCGTATACCGATTCAACCGCTTTCTCGATGACCTCTGCGTGAACGCCTTTGGTTTTGAGATCGGTCACTACGCGGCGTCGTCCGAATTTCTCGTTCTCGCGGCGAAATGAAGAATAGGCAGCGGCATAGCGAGCGTCGTTCAAATAGCCTTGATCTTTCAACCGCCGGATCACCAATTCGACGAGAGTTTGCCCGTATTCGGTCTCCGCCTCAACGCGGGACCGCAGACGGCGTTTCAATTCCGCCACCGAAAGCATGCGCCGCCCCAGCGCACTGACTGCATAGTCGTAGAGTTCATTCTCCGAATCGGTCTTCTTAGGGCGTGCGAATGACATATCTTAGAACTCCGAAACCCCTGCCCATCTCATAGAGCAGCCAACCCTTATTGTGCACCAAAGCTGCCGACCAAAGTTCCGTGTGCTTTTACTTCTTTTTACATCCTTTTTGGTGACAGCGGGAACTTTTGCCCGTCTATTCTCGTAGTAAGAATTGAGATTGAGAGGTAGCCAGTCATGCTTACCATCGATGTAGAAAAAACCGGCGATGTGGCAGTTGTGAGATGCAATGGGCGAATTGTGCGAGGCGAAGAGGTTCGCACTCTCCGGAGCGCCGTGGTGTCAGAGAAAAGCAGCCGTGTTGTGGTGGTTGACTTGTCGGAGGTCGATATGCTCGATGCCGGCGGCTTGACTACGCTGCTTTCGCTGCATCAGTGGGCGCGCAGTCTCGGATTGCAGCTCAAGCTGGTGAATCCGTCGCATTTCGTGCGTGAGGTTCTGACCCGTACGCGGCTGGACCGCGTATTGGACATCTCGACTCTCGATCACGCTTTGATGGTGTTGGGCGGGAGCCCGTGTTGCCAGGCTCGGTTGGCCGCGACCTTGTGAATCATTGATCTTCTGAAGGGCCCAGAAAATTACACCCTATTTGTCTGCGGAGGAAATTCTGGCCCTCCCTCCAAATTAAAAAGGCGCGCTCAGCGGCGCGCCTTCTGCATTTCTGAAGCGATCGCCTAGTTGCCGTAGCCGGAAGACTGCATGGCGTTCTTCGAGATGTCGCTGGTCGAAGAGATTCCCTGCATACGTAGTTTGAAGTCGTCGGCGTTGGATGCGTTCTCCAGAGCGGTCTCGTAGTTGATCAGTCCGGCCTGGAAGAGGTCCCACAGAGATTGATCGAAGGTCTGCATGCCGTATTGCGACGTTCCAGCAGAAATGGCGTCGCGGATCGCGCGGGTCTTTTCCGGCACCAGTATGCATTCCCGGATATAGGCGGTGTTGATCATGATTTCGACTGCCGGAACGCGGCCTTCTCCGTCGCAACGTTTCACCAGGCGCTGGCTGATGACCGCACGCAGTACTGCCGCTAGCTGCAACCGAATCTGCTTCTGTTCCGGCGGCGGGAATACGGCAATGATTCGGTTAATAGTTTCGACAGCATCAAGCGTATGCAAGGTGGAAAACACCATGTGTCCGGTCTCTGCGGCATGGAGAGCGGTGGCAATGGTTTCAATGTCGCGCATTTCGCCAACCAGGATCACGTCTGGATCCTGACGCAAAGAAGCACGCAACGCCGCACCGAATGAAGGTGTGTCCACTTCAATTTCACGCTGGTTGACGTAGCCCTTCTTGTCGCGGTGCAGAAATTCGATAGGGTCTTCAATGGTGATGATGTGTTCGGCCCGCGTTGAATTAATGCGGTCGACCATCGCGGCCAGAGTCGTGGATTTACCGGAACCCGTGACGCCGGTGACCAGGATCAGGCCGCGCGGCAAGTCGCAGATCTGTTCCACTACCTTGGGCAGATACAGCTCATCCAAAGCCCGAATCTTCGTAGGAATGACGCGCAGCACCAGTCCTACGTTGCCCCGCTGCTGAAATACGTTCACGCGGAAGCGGCCCAGTCCAGCCACGCCGTAGGCCATGTCGATTTCCGTGCTCTCTTTGAACTTCTGTTTCTGCCGCGCCGACATCATGCTGAATGCCATGGTGAGCATGTCTTCCGCGCTGATGCGGGGCTGATCGGTCAGCGGAACCAGTTCGCCGTCAATACGCAGGTGCGGATAGTTGCCGACCTTCAAATGCAAGTCGGAGGCGCGCCGCTCCATGGCGATGCGAAGCAGGTCATCAATGTTCATGCGAGAGGTTCCCTTGAGGCCTCTCGTATCATCGCCTGAAAGCGAGGTTCTCCCAAGATGACCTAAGTAACGGGGCCGAGACTGAGCTTTCGCGCGCGGCAGAAGGCCGAGTTAGCGGTGTCAGGGCGATCTATCGCAATGCCCCTAAAGTGATAAAGACCGCTGCTGCGCCACTCCGGCGATGGCTAGCAGCGTCCAGATGCCCCGGGACGTGCCCGCGTGGTGCTTTGATGTAATCGCTACCCCAGCGACCAAGGTGGGAACTGCCAGGAACATGATTGGGGCTAAGAATGCTCCAAGCACGTTCGGGTGTACAAGCGTGGATGCGCAGATGACTTCTGCCAACGATGGGGCGGTCAATACTCGCAGCATGCGTCGTTCGACCGCATTGATGCATAGGGGGCGGGAACAGAACTTTGGACGATTTCCCCATCAATCTTGACTGTGCAAGCGTTAAGACATTATATTGACTTAGTCTACGGACTTAGTCCATCATAACACTATGGAAGTGAATATCCATGAGGCCAAGACCCACCTTTCGCGCCTTGTGCAGCGGGCTGTAGCGGGCGAGGAGATCACGATCGCGCGGGCGGGAGTGCCCCTCGTGCGCTTGACCGTGGTGAAGAAGAAGCCGATGAAAAAGCGCCCTATGGGGATGGACCGGGGGAAGGTCTGGATCGCCGACGATTTTGACGCCCCGCTGCCAGACGACCTGCTGAAGGCTTTTTACGGTGGCGAGCTTCCCAAACTGGAGCGCGCTAAGACAGACCGGCGCAAACGCAAATGAAGTATCTATTGGACACGATGGTGTGGCTGTGGAGCGTCGGTCCAGTGGAGAAAATCGGCGATGCCGGGTGCCAGGTTTTTGAAGACGGAACTTCGGAAATTTACCTGTCGGCGGTTAGTTCCTGGGAGATTGCTATCAAGGCGCGGCTGGGCAAATACAAACTACCGGAAACCCCGGGTCGCTACGTTCCCAAAAAGCTCGATCAACAGGGAATTCGCCCGCTGCCGGTGACGCTGGATCATAGCCTGAAAGTTTTCAGCCTGCCTCTATACCACCACGACCCATTCGATCACCTCCTTATAGCGCAAGCGATTCTGGAGCGGATGGTAATTCTTACCTCCGACCGGTTTTTCGAAAAATATCCGGTTGAAGTGCTGTGGTGTGGTAAGTAGCGAACGGAGATAAAAATGCCGCCCCGCAGGGCGGCTTCCGCTTCCAAAACGTTACCCTTCACACTCCAACTGGCTGCTTGCTCTTAACCGGCACTGGCGTCAGCCAGTTAAAGCGATCCGGCTTCTCGCCGCGAATGATCCCGAAAAACTCCTTCTGAATCGAGCGCGTAATAGGCCCAGTGATGCCTTTGCCGACGCTGATTTTATCCACTGAGCGAATCGGCGTGATCTCGGCGGCCGTACCCGTGAAGAACACTTCGTCGGCGAGATAGAGCAGTTCTCGCGGAATGCCCTGCTCCACCACCGGAATCCCAAGATCCTGCGCGATCTTCACAACTGAATCTCGTGTAATGCCAGGCAGGACGGAGTTCCCGAGCGGTGCCGTCTGCAGCGTGCCGTGGCGAACCACAAACACGTTCTCGCCGGAACCTTCGCTCACATAGCCGTTGGCATCCAGGGCAATGCCCTCGACGTAGCCGTTCAAAATAGCTTCCATCTTGATGAGTTGCGAGTTCATGTAGTTGGCCCCGGACTTTGCCATCGCGGGTAGAGTGTTAGGTGCGATGCGCGTCCACGACGAAACACAGACGTCCACACCCTGTTCGGCGTCCGAGCCCAGGTATTTGCCCCAGGGATAATTGCAAATGTAAACCTCAGTAGGAGAGTTGAACGGATTGACCCCGGCTTCGCCGTATCCGCGGAGGACAATGGGGCGCACATAGCAGGGCCAAACGCCGTTGTTCTTGATCAACTCCACCATGGCTGCGATCAGTTCTTCGCGGGCGAAATCCACGTCGATGCGGTATACCTTGGCCGAATCCAGCAGGCGCTGCATGTGTTCCTGGGCGCGAAAAACTGCCGGGCCGGAAGGCAGCGAGTAACAGCGAATCCCTTCAAACACCGACGAGCCGTAATTCACCACGTGCGACATCACGTGAAGTTGCGCCTCGTTCCAGGGAATGAACTTGCCGTTATGCCAGATTTTCTCGGTCTGCTGAATCGCCATGGGCACTCCTGAACTTAGGATTCACTAGTACGGTCGAAGGATGCGTTTCTTTGGCCAAGTTTTTCTGCCGCCGGCGGATCTGCCTGTTTGGCGCGCAAGCGGCACGGCCCTCAAAGGACGAATCAGATTATAACCGAGCCCGTAAAAATGCAGGGGCGTTTTTCGTACCCTTTTGTGGCTCACGAAACAGGAGCCTTTTGTCTACGGTCGGTGGTGTTGAAACGCTTAAGGCAAGGGTTACGGGACTTCGGGGGACTGCGCAGGCGTGTTATGAGCAAGATTGGCCTGGGCTCTGGCGGATATTTCATCCCCACGAAAATATTTTCCCTTCGCTGCCCGCATCTCGGGCATGGCCACATACGGCTTGCTGTAATCGTTGGCGGCATTCCAGAACAAGAAACCGATTCCGCCCTTGTCTTTAGCGGTCTGCACTTGCACTTCGATGTAATTCGGCGAATACGTCTTGGTTCGCCAGTGGAAAGCCTGTAGCCAGGGGCGAATCACCACGCCGCTGCCTTTGGTGATCAGTATGAACCGGTCCATGGAAGTGCCAATAAAGTGTTCCGGAGCGTCGCCGGGATGAGCAATTTCGTCCATGCCAAAGAAGTGCGAAGGATAAATCATCGGCGAGAGCACGTCGCAATGCTGAGACATTCCCACGATATCCTGGCCGGTATGCGCCAGATCCACCGGGCGCTGCCATGCCATCACCCCAAATACGTCGAGCGAAAGCAAGACGCCGGTCGGATGCAGCTCGGCGTAGGCGTGCTTCAAGAAATCTGTAATCACGTCGGTGCGATGCCAGGCGGCGTGCTCAGCTTGAAAGACGAAGCTCGCATCTTTCTGGTCGCCCTCAGCCGGGAATCGGACGTAGTCGAACTGCACTTCATCCACGCCCGATTGGGCAGCTCTCATCGCCAGGGCGATGTTGTATTCCTGTACTTTCGGCTGTGACGGATCGGTCCATACCAGCTTTCCGTTTTCTTGCCACGGCTGGCCGGTGCGGTGCGACTTTACTGCCAGCTCTGGATGTTCTACCACCAGCCGTTGATCGCGAAATATTGCTACGCGCGCGATCGCGTGCATGTTTTGCGAATGCAGAAATTTCACAAACTTAGGAAGGTCGGGAAGTGGGGTGTGGTGTTTGCCCAGCATCGGATGCTCGAACGGAATGTTCACGCTGCCGTCGCTGTCCTTGATGTCAAACACAACCGCATTTCCGCCAACTTCACGCCAGTGGCGGATAATGCGCACTCCGTGATCGCTACCTGCCATGAGGCCAGTCAGATAGATTGCGCGAACTTCGAAATCGCGAGCCACGGGAACAGTCTTCTCGACAATGGGTGCATCTAGAATTCCAGGAACAACCACTTGCTCGCCGGCTTTGAGGAAAGTCTTTTTCTCCAAATCAATGTTCGCTTTGCGAATCGCTTCGGCCACTTCGCTCGAGGTCAGAAAGGAAGTCTGCGACAGGAAGTGATGCGCAATCGAGGGGATGGAGTCCCCGCGTTTGGCCACGTACAAAGTGCTGCCGGGAGGAACGACCGGAACCGCGAGCGAGCCAGTCACCGCCAGCTTTGGTGGAGCCGCCACGGACTCGGACGTGGGTACCAAGGCGGCCGATTGCTTCGACTGCGCGGCTGCTGAAGGCGGACGCCGAAAGAAAATCCCCAGGGAAACAAATAAAGCCACCACCGTAAGAATCAAGCTCAAACGACGCACAGTTCGATCTCCCAAAACGCTATATCCTGAGATTAATTGGGCAACCTTTTGCGGGCTAGTTACGTCCGGTCAGAGCCACGTGTCGTGGCCTTGCGGGTAGCAGAAAACTCCCTGCATGCGCAAAGTATTTCCTCTACTGAGTAGAGTCCCATATGGGATGGCGGCTTTGGGGAGGGGCTAAGGCGTCCGAATTCTGGCAAAAACCTCAGCCACAAGCAGTTCCACCCTATGGCGAATCGTTTGCAGTGGAGGTAAAGCGATAAGCGAAGAGCTTATCACGGGGCCGCCTGGCAGTGACAGATTTTGTCAATGGACAGGCCGAGCCCAGCAAGGGAAAAAAGGCCGCCACGCTATGAAGAACGCTCTGAACACAGTGCTTGATCCCACCCTCCGGAGTAACGACGCGCGGGACTTTGAAACCGCGTTGCGACGCAAGATCGTCGGCCAGGAAGCTGCGATCGAGAAGGTGGTGGAAATCTACCAGATGTTTCTGGCGGGACTGAATCCCCCTGGACGCCCGGTCGGTAACCTGCTCTTTCTTGGGCCCACGGGTTCTGGAAAAACGCGCGTGGTCGAAGCCATGTCCGAAGGCCTGTTCGGCGACGCCCGCGCTTGTATCAAGATTGACTGTGCTGAGTTCCAGCACTCCCATGAAATCGCCAAGTTGATTGGTTCGCCGCCGGGATACCTCGGCCACCGCGAAACTCATCCCCTGCTGACGCAGGAAGCACTGAATCAATGGCATACCGACCGGCTCAAGCTCTCGGTCCTGCTCTTCGACGAAATTGAAAAAGCTTCGGATGCTCTTTGGCAGTTGCTGCTGGGCATTCTGGATAAAGCCACCCTCACTCTCGGGGATAACCGTAGAGTGGATCTGTCGCAATGCATCATCATCATGACCTCCAATCTTGGCTCCAGCGAGATGAGCAACCTGGTGGATGGCGGGTTGGGATTCGCCCAGAAAGCCAAACAAGTGGATTCCAGTCTGGATGAAAAGATCGACCGCACCGCGGTCGATGCCGCCCGGCGTAAATTCACTCCCGAGTTCATGAACCGCATCGACAAAGTCGTTGTGTTCAAAACGCTGAGGTCACAGCACCTCGAGCAGATTCTTGAAATCGAACTCGGGATGGTGCAACAGCGCGTCCTAATGGCTTCCGCTGCCAACCAGTTCGTGTTCAATTGCACCAATCGGGTGAAGGGTTTCCTGTTGCAGGAAGGGACCGACTCCAAGTATGGCGCACGCCACTTAAAACGGGCGATCGAGCGTCATCTCGTGTTCCCGCTGGCCAACCTGGTGGCCACTGGACAGGTCAAGCTGGGAGATTTTGTGCGCGTGGACCTGAACGGAGATAATTCCCTGACCTTTGTGAAAGAAGCTGAGAATGCTATGGTCCCTCTGCTGATGGAGCGCTATGGCGCGGCCGCTGCGGTTCCGCCGGCCGTTGCCCGTGCCGCTCGTCCCGTCGTTCGTCGCGAGTTCGGGGCCAGTCCCAACGGCGAAAACAAATAATTTTACGTAAGTCTGCAGACAGAAAGCGCCGGTCAACCAGCCGGCGTTTTTTTGTTACTGGCGCTGAGACCTCTTCCCCTCCTACCGCTACGGCAGGGGCTGGACGGTGGCGTCAGTCAGATAGGGGTTATCGAAGTCGCTGCGTTCGCCGGCCTGCTTACCCTTCACCGGAAGCAGGCGCGCGCCCAGCGGCTTGTGCCATTTGAAGGCCAGTGAAGCGACGTCCCCCAGAATTCTCGCAATCTGCTCTTCGCTCACATCGCCTGGCAGGGGCACAGTATCCAATCCCGTAGCGCAAACCGAAGAATAGGAAAGGAGCGCGTCCAGCGAGATCCTGCCTTCGGACCAGCGTTGAGCCAGTCGCTGATCTTCGAGTATCGGCAACATCATCCCAGAGTATCCCACCTGCTTGGCGGGAACCGCCCGCACCGCGGTCGTGATCAGAAAAGCGCCGCTCAAGGTGCCGCTGCTGCCGAAGGGATGTCCAGTGTAAGCCTCGATTGCGGCCCCAATGGAGATGTCACCAAGAGAAGCGGGTGTCGGATCGATGCCCAGATATTCCCATCCGCTTTGCGCGGCGAATTGTTGGGAGATGATTTCGGCCTCAGCGGCATAACGCGAGAGCTCTTGCTTCAGTCTTCGCGCCGCCTCCTCAGGTTGGCCCCTGGTCTCCTTCAAAACGTCAAATACCACATTGGCAGATTCCAGTCCCACCGCAAACTTCCCGCCGCTTCCGGTGTGATACGAGCCTGGGAAGAACGGCCCATACGGAGCAATCATCGCCGTGGCGGCGAATTTGAAGTTGCCTTGACCATGTGCACTATGGTCTTCGAGATATTTCACCAAATGCGCGGCGTGGCTGATCGCCTGCCAGTGAATGCCGTCTTCTCCTGCAATGATCGCACTGCCATTCGTGACTTTGGCGCGTGCCAGGAACTCGGCGAGCAGATCCATCATCGCGGGATCATCCGACTCCTGCATCATCGAAGGGCCGACGTTGAAGTCATAATGGCCGGAAGCCAGGCTGTCCAGATCGAGCAGCAAGGCGAGAGCTTTGTCTCTTGCAAGGCCATGCACGAATTCCGGAAACGGCTGCATGGTGATGCGAACCGTTTCCACTTCCCAGCCCTTTCCCTCGAACTTCTTTTTCGCGACGCCCAGGTTCTGAGCTGTCGCGGCCAGTTGTTGGTTGTAATCTTTCGTATCCAGGCGAACAAAGGCAGTGATGGCCCGCACCTTCGGGCGAGGGCTCGTCTGCGCATGACCTGTAGCCATCAGAGCCGCGAACGAAAGTGCCAGTACGCAACCCGATTTGCCCTGAATGGATCTCCGCATTCTGCCTACCACACGTCACACTTCTTATCCGCAACCCTGACCATTGCCGCATCGGCTTTGCAACTAAATGCCTGCTGAAACTCGGGCAGGTTGGAGAGTGGACCATTGACGCGGTATTTCCCAATGGGATGCGGGTCCGACTGCATCATTACGCGCTGTTCTTCGATGCGGATGGCATCTCCGCGCCATTGTCCCCAGGCGATGAAGAACTGCTGTTCCGGGGTGAAGCCGTCGATGTCCGCTGGGCGTGGTTTGCCTTCGAGTGACTTCTGGAATGCCAGGAACGCGACCTTGGCGCCGCCCAGGTCGCCGATGCTCTCGCCTAGCACCATCTTGCCGTTATGGTGTACGCCCGGTTCGATGAAGTAGTTATCAAACTGGTCCACGACACAAGCGCCGCGATCTTTAAATTGTTTGAGGTCGTTGTCAGTCCACCAATTCCGCAACCTGCCCAGATAGTCGTACTGTGCGCCTTGATCGTCGAAGCCATGCGAGATTTCGTGGCCGATGACGACTCCGACGGAACCATAATTCACCGCATCCGTGGCGCTGTTATCAAATCCAGGCGGCTGCAAAATTCCGGCCGGGAACACGATCTCATTCCATAACGGATTGTAGTAGGCGTTAGACGTTGGCGGCGTCATGCCCCAGCGGCTGCGGTCGACGGGTTTGCCGACGGTTTCAAGATCGTCCCGCATCACGAAGCGGCGGCCAGCAAGATAGTCCTCAAAGAAAGCCTCGCGCCGGATTTCGACTTTGCTGTAGTCCTTCCAATGGTCGGGATATCCGATCTTCGGATTGAATGTGGCGATCTTGGCCATTGCCCGCTCTTTGGTTTCGTCGCTCATCCAGGGACGAGTGAGAATATCGTCCCGCATGGCCAGTAGCAGGTTCCGCACCATTTCCTGCGCACGCGCTTTGGCCTCGGGCGGGAAGTATTTTTCGGTGTACTTTTGTCCCAGAGCCTCGCCCAGGAGCTGGTCGGTGGACTCCACACAGCGTTTCCAGCGCGGTTTGATCTCCGCCTGGCCCCGCAGGTATTTTCCAAAGAAGGCAAAGTCCTCTTCCACGATGGGAGCAGAAAGAGCCTCCGCTGCGGAATTCAGCACTTGCCATTTGAGATAGACCTTCCAATCCGCCAGCGAAGTCTGCTGCAACTGGCGATCGAACTCCTGCATGTATTTGGGCTGGTCAACGTTCATGTCCACATCTTGCGCAAGCTGCTTGTGTTTGAAGTAACCGTCCCAGTCAAAATGAGGGACCATGGCCTGCAACTGGATAAAGGTGGTGTTGTGGTCGGTCGCGCTGGGGTCCCGGAGAGTGACGTTGTCGAGTGCCGCTTCCGCAAACTTGGTTTCCATGGCCATAACAATCTGCGCGCCGGCCGCTGAGGACTTCTGGTCCCAGCCCACCAGGGTAAACATCTTGGCAACGTGCACCACGTACTTCTCGCGTGCTTCTTTGAAGCGCGCGTCGGGTTTCAAGTAATAATCGCGATCCGGCAAGGCATAGCCGCTGGCACCGAGATCGGCCAGCACCCAGGTGGGTTTGTGGGGATCGGTGGAACTGGAAAGATTGAAAGGCACGGTGATGAGGATGTCGTGCAGGTCAGCCATTACCGGTTGCAGGCCGGCGCTGTCCTTTACGGCATCAATTTCGGCGAACCATTTCTTCAACGGCTCGATGCCGCGCGCATTCACCCGAGCCTCGTCGGTGCAGGCGCCGTAGTAGTCGCCGATGATTTGGTCGGTGCTGCCTTTGGCGGCAGTCTTATCCTGTTGCGCCGTCTCGAGGACGTCTTTCAACTTGTCTTTCGTGGTCTCGCCTGACTCCCAGCGCTTGCTCCAGCGCAGCATGGTCGAAGGGATCGGATGATTCGCCCGCCATGTACCATTGGCAAATTCGTAGAAGTCGGTACAGGGATCGATCTTGCGGTCGAGATCGGTGACGTCAATGCCGTGAAGCGAAGAAGATTGCGAGAACACCAAGGACGACAACCAGAAGATGATTGCCACGGTTCTAAGAACACGCATGTGTTTTTCTCCAAATACCCGACGAAAATAAAGGAATGTGCAGGCGGCAAGCCATTCTAGACGAGGGAAGCCAGCATTGTGTCGAATTTTGTTGGCGCTGGGCAGACGACTCAACAAAATGTTATACGCACCCCAAATTGTTTCTAAAAGAACCACGAACGCGAAGGAGGCAGATTTCACTCGTGTGGGGACACCGCCTCGAATGAGAGTCCGGACCAAACGAGCCTACGGCGCGATCTGGATCTGGAAGACTACGCCCCCGCCGCCTGAGCCTCCGGTGGCAGTCGTGCCGTAGAGATTGCCGTCGGGGCCGATGGTCAAGTTGGCAT